>ERZ795051.4891-NODE-4891-length-12185-cov-4.012531_pt1 | contig 12185 bp, 11 predicted proteins | sample MGYA00375135_ERZ795051 | MGnify/ENA primary metagenome ERZ795051 (study PRJEB30180, sample SAMN05720222) | activated sludge metagenome | isolation source: Anaerobic digester | place: Japan | collected 2015-05-26 ... | reverse complement strand
AAAAAGGCCAATGAAAAATATGAGAAGGAAAACGGAATAAACTATCATTTCGGCTTTAAACAAAAAGGCAATGAACTGCTTTACGATGGAAAAACAGAACTTTATGATGGAAGAACAGGGGAAAAATTTGCCCATCGAGTTACAGTCGGTTATATCTACATGATGAAATTAGATCACCTCGTATCAAATAAGATTCATGCTCGAGCGGTAGGACCATATTCACTCGTTACACAACAACCACTTGGAGGAAAAGCTCAACACGGAGGACAAAGGTTTGGTGAAATGGAAGTATGGGCACTCGAAGCATATGGCGCAGCTCATACCTTACAGGAAATACTTACTGTAAAAAGTGATGACGTAATAGGTAGAGCTAAAATATATGAATCAATCGTAAAGGGTCAATGTGTCCTGGAACCTCATCGTCCAGAGTCTTTCAACGTGCTGGTCAAGGAAATGCAAAGTCTTTCACTTGATGTCCGCGTTGTAAATAAAAAGAATATCAGCGAATAAATATGGAGGAATTTTAAATATGATAGATAGTGCTTATACATATAAGGAAATGCTTGGTCAACAGGATGAAATATCCGGTTTTGGGGCGCTCTCTATAGGAGTTGCTTCCCCCGAAGTAATAAGATCCTGGAGTCACGGAGAGGTAAAAAATCCAGAAACTATAAATTATCGCACATTCAAACCTGAAAAAGGCGGACTTTTTTGCGAAAGAATATTTGGTCCAACCCGTGATTGGGAATGCAGTTGTGGAAAATATAAAAGAGTAAAACATAAAGGCGTGGTCTGCGATCGTTGCGGAGTTGAAGTCACAATGTCAAGAGTGCGCCGCGAAAGAATGGGGCATATCGAACTTGCTGTTCCTGTTTCTCATATATGGTTTTTCAAGTGTATGCCAAGTAGAATTGGCCTGATGCTCGATATGAGCGCTCGTGACCTCGAGAGAGTAATATATTATGAAGATTGGGTTGTAACAGAACCAGGTGATACACCATTAAAACTGGGGCAAACTCTCACAGAAGCCGATTATCGTCAAGCTCGGGAAGATTATGGACAGGCGTTCAAGGCTGATATAGGAGCTCCGGGTATTAGAACAATCCTTGAACAGATGAATCTAGAACAATTAAAAAAAGACCTTGAGGCTGAAATCGCCGGCACAAAGAGTAGAGCAACAAGAATAAAAATCGCACGTAGACTAAGACTCATAGAAGGATTTATAAAAAGCAAGTCTCGTCCAGAATGGATGATTTTAACTGTCTTACCAGTGATTCCACCAGACCTTAGACCACTTGTGCCTCTCGAAGGAGGAAGATTTGCTACCTCCGATTTAAATGATCTTTATCGTAGAATAATAAATAGAAATAACAGACTAAAAAATCTTTTAAAGTTAAGAACACCTGACGTAATAATAAGAAATGAAAAAAGAATGCTTCAAGAATCTGTAGATGCCCTTCTCGATAATGGACGACACGGAAGAGTCGTAACTGGTGCAGGAAATCGCCCATTAAAATCACTTAGTGATATGCTCAAGGGTAAACAGGGGCGTTTCCGTCAAAATCTACTTGGTAAACGCGTAGATTATTCCGGGCGTTCCGTTATCGTTATTGGTCCAGAACTTCAACTTGGACAATGTGGACTTCCAAAGAAAATGGCTCTCACATTATTTGAGCCTTTTATTATAAGATACCTTAAGGAAAAAGGGACAGCTCCATCTGTTAGGGCCGCCAAAAAAATGCTCGAATAGCAAGAACCTGTAGTATGGGATATTCTCGAAAAAGTTACAAAAGGTCATCCAGTACTCTTGAATCGTGCTCCTACCCTTCATAGATTAAGTATCCAGGCTTTTGACCCAATTCTGATAGAAGGATCTGCAATAAGGATTCATCCTCTTGTCTGTACCGCATTTAATGCTGATTTTGATGGTGACCAGATGGCAGTTCATATACCATTATCCTATGCAGCTCAAATGGAGGCAAAACTTCTAATTGCCGCCCCAAACAATATTTTCTCTCCTGCAAATGGAAGACCAATTACATCTCCTACTCAGGATATTACTCTCGGCGTCTATTATCTCACATTTAAACCTGCAAAATTTGGCACAATAAAAACTTTTAAAGATTATCATGAAGTCCTAAACGCCCTTGATGCAGGGAAAATACGAATACATGAAATTATTAGAATACCAAATCCCGATTTTGGTAAAGATACTCCATGGGGTAATAAAAATGATAAATATATTGAAACATCAGCAGGCAGATGCATTTTCAATGAAATATGGGACCCAAGACTTGGTTTTTTCAACAATGTCGCAGGGAAAAAAGTACTCGGTAAACTAATACTCGATTGTTACAATTATTGTGGACACGACGCAACTGTTACCATACTTGATTCATTGAAAAAAATAGGATACGAATACGCGACTAAAGCTGGTTTTTCAATAAGTATCTCAGATATGCCCATCCCATCTGAAAAAGAAAAACTCATAGAAAATGCAAGAAAGCAAATAGCAGATGTGCAAAAACAATTTGAAAAAGGTATTATCACAGAAGGTGAAAGACATAATAAAATTATAGATATCTGGACAAGTACAAGTAGTGAAGTCGCAAATAGAGTATTTGAAGATATGCATGATGATACATCTGCTGAAAATGGAATAAATCCTGTTTTCGCTATGCTTGATTCCGGAGCAAGGGGAAGTAAAGACCAGATAAAACAATTAGCTGGTATGCGCGGACTCATGGCAAAACCATCAGGCGATATTATAGAAAGACCAATTATATCAAATTTCCGCGAAGGTTTAACCGTGCTGGAATATTTTATAAGCACACATGGCGCAAGAAAAGGCTTGGCTGATACAGCTCTGAAAACTGCAGATTCAGGTTATATGACAAGAAAACTCGTAGATGTAGCGCAAGACGTAATATGCAGAGAAGAAGATTGTGGCACTATAAAGGGAATTAAAGTTAAAAATGTAATCGAAGGAGATGAAGAAATAATTCCACTACGAGATAGAATAATAGACAGATTTAGCGCTCAAGATGTAAGAGACCCTCTTGCCAATGATAATACTCTTATCGTGGCCGCAAATCAGGAAATCACAGAAGAAATCGCAGCAAAACTTGCAGATAGGGGAATAAATGAATTAATGATAAGATCTGTTCTTACGTGTGAGACAAAATATGGTGTTTGCGTAAAATGCTATGGTAAAAATCTTGCAACAAATAGACTCGCTGAAATCGGCGATGCTCTTGGAATTATCGCCGCGCAGTCTATTGGTGAGCCAGGAACTCAGCTCACAATGAAAACCTTTCATATCGGTGGAACAGCATCAGCTTCATACAAGCAGCCTGTTATAAATGCGAGAAATCCAGGAAAAGTCAGATTCGAAAATGTCAGAATAGTCAAAACAGAAAAAAATGAAACAATAGTGGTCAACAAGAATGGATTCGTATTAATAGAAGATGATCACGGAAAAATTATTGATAGATTCGAACTCGCAATAGGTGCTATTCTTGATAAAAATGAAGGTGATAAAGTTAAAAAGAATGAACGTATAGCTTCATGGGACCCTTATAATGTGCCAATTATTGCAGAGGAAAGCGGAAAAATCGAATTCAAAGATCTCGTTCTTGGAATAACATTAAATAAAGAAGAAAGACCAGGCGGATTATTTGATCTAACAGTAATGGAACACAGAGAAGACCTCCATCCACAAATCGTCATAAAAAGTGAAACCGGAGAAATGCTATCCCATTACAGTTTGCCCGCCGGCGCTTATATAATGGTAGAAGACGCAAGTTATGTAAAAATAGGTGAAACACTCGCCAGAATTCCAAGACAAACAGCAAAGAATAAGGATATTACAGGCGGTTTGCCAAGAGTATCAGAACTCTTTGAAGCAAGACATCCCAAAGATGTTGCGGAAATCGCAAGAATCGATGGTAAAATTGAAATAGGCAAAGTTATCCGTGGTAAAAGGCAGCTAATCATTAGAGATACAGATAATAATCAAACCGAAGAACACCTTATACCAACCAATAAACATATAACTGTCTCAAAAGGAGATATGGTAAAAAAGGGACAAAAATTAACTGAGGGAGCAATAGATCCAAAAGAATTATTAGAAATATGTGGAGCCCAGGAACTTCAAGAGTATTTGTTAAATGAAGTCCAACTCGTATATAGAGCACAGGGAGTAGAAATCAATGATAAACATATAGAAATAATAGTTCGACAAATGATGCAAAAAGTAAAAATCACTGAACCAGGTGATACAATCTTTCTCCCGGGTGAGCAGGTGGATAAACAAACTTTCAACGAAGAAAACCAGAAAGTTATAGCAAAAGGCGGAGAACCCGCTATCGCTGAACCTATCCTGCTTGGAATAACAAAAGCCTCAATAGAAACTGAAAGCTGGATATCTGCAGCATCATTCCAGGATACTACAAAAGTACTAACTGATGCAGCAACTCTCGGTAAAATAGATCCATTGCGCGGTTTTAAGGAAAACGTTATTTCAGGACACCTTATACCAGCAGGAACAGGTGCAGAAAATATTATTAGTCTAAAAATCAAAAAACTTGGAAAAGAAATTACTCTTGAAGATTTTCCAAATCAAACAGAAAAAGAAGATATAAAATCAATAGAACAAGAAAAAAATATCAAAAAAGCAAGGGAATTTCTTTCTTTGTGAGTTTGATTTTTTCAGACTCAAAATTATATTATCGCCCCTTTAGTTTTTATAAAAAAGGAGAAAAAATAAAATGCCTACAATCAGTCAGCTTATAAGAAAAGGCAGAAAACAAAAACAAAAGAAAAATAAAGTAAAAGCATTGCAAGGCTGCCCACAGAGAAGAGGTGTATGCCTGCAGGTAACAACAAGAACTCCTAAAAAACCTAACTCAGCACAACGAAAAATCGCAAGAGTTAGATTAACCAATGGTGAGGAAGTCACCGCTTATATCGGTGGAGAAGGACATAACCTCCAGGAACACTCTGTCGTCCTCGTAAGAGGAGGAAGAGTCAGAGATTTACCTGGCGTGAGATACCATATCGTTCGCGGCGCTCTCGATACACTTGGCGTCGAAAAAAGAAAACAAGGCCGTTCCAAATATGGAAAAAAAGTTGAAAAAGCCGCGTCTAAGTAAAAAATAAGGGGAAAAATGAGAAGAAGAAGAGCAGAAAAAAGACAAATCGTCCCCGATGTAAAATATAATAGCGAACTCATCGGGAAAATGATAAATACCGTTATGCAAAGAGGAAAAAAATCTGTAGCTCAAAATATTGTATATGGAGCTCTTGATGCAGTTGCAAAAAAGAAAAAAGGAATGGAAGCTCTCGAAATCTTTATGCAAGCTCTCGAAAACGTAAAACCAAAACTCGAAGTAAAAAGCAGAAGAGTCGGTGGCGCAACATATCAGGTCCCGGTGGAAATAGAACCAGAAAGACAAACAGCAATAGCAATGAGGTGGCTCAGAGATTTCGCCGATGCAAGAAAAGGTATGTCTATGAAAGACGCTCTTGCTGCCGAAATACTCGATGCATTCGAAAATACAGGTTCAGCAGTGAAGAAAAGAGATGATACGCACAAAATGGCCCAGGCAAATAAAGCTTTTGCTCATTATAAATGGTAAGTTGAACTAAATTATTATAAAAATGACTCGAAATCAGGAAAAAATTTATCAGGACGCAAAAGATAGACCAGTCCCATTAACTAATGTCCGTAATATTGGTATCATGGCTCATATTGACGCCGGCAAAACCACTACAACGGAAAGAATACTCTACTACACCGGAGTAAATTATAAAATGGGTGAAGTGCATCATGGCACAGCCACAATGGACTGGATGATACAGGAACAAGAACGTGGTATTACCATCACCTCGGCCGCAACAACTTGTTTCTGGAAAAAACACAGAATAAATATTATCGACACTCCGGGACACGTAGATTTTACCGCCGAAGTTGAACGCTCTCTCAGAGTTCTCGATGGCGCTATTGCCCTTTTTTGTGCAGTTGGTGGCGTACAACCTCAATCAGAAACAGTTTGGCGTCAGTCGAAAAAATATAAAGTTCCAATTATAGCATTTGTCAATAAAATGGATAGAACTGGAGCAGATTATTATAAAGTCATAGATGATATAAAAAATAAACTTGGTGCAACAGTTCTCCCATTGCAAATCCCAGTAGGAAAAGAAGCTGATTTTAAAGGCGTAATCAATGTGTTATCAAAAAAAATGTATCTCTTTGACGAAAAAGATTATGGAATGAATTTTTCAGAAGAAGATGTCCCAGCCGAATATGAAGAAGAAGTAAAAAATTCATTTAAAAATATAGTCGAAATTCTCGCAGAAGTTGACGAGGAAATTATGGCGTATTTTCTCGAAGATAAAGTTCCACCAGTAGAACTAATAGAAAAAACAATTAGAAGCAAAACCATTTCAGGCCAGGTTGTCCCTGTACTCTGCGGAACAGCTTTCAAATATAAAGGTGTTCAACTACTCCTTGATGCCATAGTAAAATATCTTCCTTCTCCCGTTGATATATGGGAATTTCACGGAATCGATCCAGAAACAGAAAAAAAAATAACAAGGACCACTGGCGATGATAAGCCTTTCTGCGCTCTCGCATTCAAAATAATGAATGATCCATATGTCGGGAAATTAACATTTTTCAGAATCTACTCTGGATATGCACAACGCGGAATGCAAGTTTATAATCCAAGAACAAAAAAACTTGAAAGACTTGGAAGAGTCCTTCAGATGCACGCAAACCAGAGAGAAGAAAGGGAATTCATATATTGTGGTGATATAGCAGCTGCTGTTGGCCTTAAAAATGTTACAACAGGTGATACAATCTGTTCTGAGAAAGATCAAATAATTCTTGAAGCCCTCAATTTCCCGGAACCTGTCATATCTATGGCCATAGAACCTAAAAGTTCAGCAGAAAGAGATAAATTATACCATGCCCTTAATATCCTTTCTGAAGAAGCCCCAACATTCAGAGTTAAAAGCGATATAGAAACTGGACAAACAATCATATCAGGAATGGGTGAACTTCACCTGGATATCATAAGAGATAGAATGCTTAGAGAGTTTAAAGTTGAAGCAGATACCGGAAAACCTCAAGTTGCATATCGCGAAACCATCAATAAAAATTCCGATGCAAATGCAAAGTTTATAAGACAATCAGGAGGGAGAGGACAATACGGACATGTCATAATTGAAATGCAACCTAAACCAAGAGGTTATGGCTTCACAATCGAAAATAAAGTCGTTGGAGGCAATATACCAAAAGAGTATATAAAAGCTGTCGAAAATGGCCTCAGAGAAGCAGCCAATACAGGCGTACTCGCAGGGTACCCGGTGATAGACCTGAACATAGATATTATTGATGGCTCTCATCATCCAGTTGATTCATCTGAAATGGCATTTAAAATCGCAGCATCTATGGCTTTCAAGGAAGCCGCCAAAAAAGCAGGACTTACTCTCCTGGAACCCATAATGAAAGTCGAAATAGTTTTACCAGAAGAAAATCTCGGTGATATAATCGGTGATGTAACTGGAAGACGAGGACAAATCGTCGAACTCGATACTCAATCAAAAATGTCAAAAATACTCGCGCACATTCCATTATCCGAATTATTCGGATATTCAACGGCAATCAGATCCCTAACGAGAGGCCGCGCTTCTTATTGCATGGAGCCCTCACACTTCAAAGAAGTTCCATCCGAATTACAAAAAAAAATAGTTGAAAAAATATGAGGTTATAAATTATGAGCGCAGCAAAAGCAAAAACAACTACAACTACAACGGAAAAACAAAAAATCAGAATAAAATTACAGTCCTTTGACCATAGAGTCTTAGATCAGTCCGTAGGCGAAATAGTTAAAACTGCAAAAAGAACAGGCGCATTAGTCGCAGGGCCCATACCATTGCCTACAAAAATATCAAGAGTTTGTGTACACAGATCCCCACACGTAGATAAAAAATCTATGGATCAGTTCGAATCAAGAACCCATAAAAGACTTATAGATATAATTAACCCAACAGCAAAAACCGTAGATGAATTAAAAAGAATCAATTTACCAGCTGGCGTTGATATATCATTAAAAATTGGTGTTTAAAAATACTAACAACTAAACTTAAAAAGGCACCTCTGTCTGATTAACATGTGCCAGGAGAAAAAATGAAAAAAGGTATAATCGCAAAAAAAATCGGCATGACTCAAATCTATGACGGTAAAGGGATTCTTAATCCCGTAACTGTATTATTAGCAGGTCCATGCACTGTACTCGAAGTAAAAAATTCCAAAAAACACGGTTACTCCTCCGTGCAAATTGGATTCGGAAAAGCTAAAGCTAAAAACGTAAGTAAACCCATTAAAGGACATTGCAAAGCTGCCGGATTACAGGACAATCCTCCAGCAAAAATCATGGAAATAAGACTCGACTCAGATCCTGAATTTAAACCGGGAGACCAGATAAAAACAGATATATTCTCCGCTGATGAATTCGTTGATGTAGTAGGTACCAGCAAAGGAAAAGGATTCCAGGGAGTAGTCAAAAGATGGAATTTCGGCGGTGGCAGAGCAAGTCATGGAGGCGCATGGACAAGAAGAACAGGTTCTATCGGATGTAAAGAAAGACCAGGCAATATTATAAAAGGAAAAAAAATGCACGGACATCTCGGAAATCAAAGAGTAACAGTCCAAAATCTTAAAGTAGTTCGCGTCGAACCAGAAGAAAATCTAATTTACATTAAAGGCGCAGTTCCGGGAGCAAATGGCTCTTTCGTCCTCATAAAAAACGCTATTAAAAAAACTAAAACGGAGGGCTCAAAGTAATGAATAACCAAATTATACTTGCTAATATTGATGGAACTAAAGCTGAATCTATGCAGATAGATCAATCTAAAATAGAATTAAAAAAAGGCGAACAAGCCGTTCACGACGCCATAACAGCTTATTTAGCTTCTTTGCATCGCCCAACAGCTTCCACAAAAACACGCTCAAATATTCGCGGCGGGGGATGTAAACCATTCAGACAAAAAGGACTCGGTAGAGCAAGAGCAGGAACCATCAGAAGTCCCCTCTGGAGGCATGGTGCCATAACATTCGGACCTCTACCAGAAAAAAATTATAAAAAATGCCTCAATAAAAAAGTCTTAAAACTCGCACTAAAAAGAGCTTTCAGCGAAAGACTCAATGAAAATTCTATCATCGCATGTGAGAAAATTGATATACAAAGCGGAAAAACAAAAGATGCTATGAATTTCCTTAATAAAATAGGTGCCGGGACAAACGTCTTGATAATATCAGATTCCCTTTCCGAAAATTCTCTTAGAGCTTTCAGAAATATCCCAGAACTCAACGTCCAATCTCCAAAAACAGTCAATACATATGATATCCTCTTGCACCAGAAAGTATTATTCGATAAAGATGCAATAGAACAATTTCTAAAACGAATTTGAATATAAGGACTCTACAATATGAAAAACTCATACAAAATCATAAAATCTGTTATCATATCAGAAAAAGCTACTGCTCTAAAAGACCAAAATAAATACATATTTAGAGTAGCTGAAGACTCAAATAAAATTGAAATTAAAAATGCAGTAGAAAAATTATATGACGTAAAAGTCAAATCAGTAAACATAATAAATCAAAAAGGCAAAGTAAAACGCTCCGGAAGAATGCTAAAAGCCGGTAAAAGAGCTGATACCAGAAAAGCTCTCATTACGCTTAAATCCGGAGAAATTAACTTCCTATGAAATGAGGTGATAAAATGGGACTTAAAACAATCAGACCACTAACTCCAGGCCAAAGAGGAACAATCCTCCCTGATTTCTCTGAAATTACAAAGGATTTTCCTGAAAAATCTCTCACCATTGCAAAAAGGTCAAAAGCAGGCAGAAATAATTATGGAAGAATAACATGTAGACATAAAGGTGGCGGACAAAAAAGAAGAATAAGAATAATAGACTTTAAAAGAGATAAATTCAATGTTCCAGCTACCGTGAAAGCCATCGAATACGATCCTAATAGAAGTGCTAATATCGCTCTACTATATTACGCTGACGGAGAAAAAAGATATATCATCGCACCCGTCGGACTTAAAGTAGGAGATACCGTAATGAGCGGACCAAATGCAGAAATAAAAATAGGCAATGCCCTCAAAATCAAAGATATTCCACCCGGGGTAGATATTCACAATATCGAGCTAAAACCTGGAAAAGGAGCTAAATTAGTGCGTTCCGCCGGGCAACTCGCTCAAATCCGATCGAAAGAAGGAGATTACGCCCAAATCAAATTGCCAAGTGGCGAAATTCGAAAAGTACTTGTTGAATGTATGGCAACAATAGGACAGGTCGGAAATCTCGACCATATGAATGTTAAACTCGGTAAAGCAGGCAGAAAAAGACATCTCGGAATCAGACCTACCGTAAGAGGTATGGCCATGAACCCAGTCGATCATCCTAATGGCGGTGGAGAAGGCAGAAGCAAAAGTGGCGGCGGTAGACAACATCTCCAGAGCCCATGGGGACACGTCAAAGGACAAAAAACAAGAAAAAGAAAAAATATTACTAATAGATTCATTATCGAACGGAGGAAAAAATAATGGCTAGATCCATAAAAAAAGGACCTTTCGTAGATCAACATTTGCTCGAAAAAATTGAAAAATTAAATAAAACTGGGCAGAAAAAACCCATCAAAACATGGTCCAGAAGGTCCATGATTATTCCTGAATTTGTTGGGCATACCTTCAACGTCCATAATGGAAAAACATTCATAAATGTCTATATCACAGAAAATATGGTAGGACATAGACTCGGTGAATTCGCTCCAACTCGTCAGTTCAGACAGCACGGGGTAATAAGCGGAAAAACAGTAATCTAAAAAGTATAGTTGCCCTTCAGAGAGAAATAATCCTGCAGGGCTTTTTTTTGTTCTTGGGGTAGGGGGGTTATTAAGTGCTCTCCATAGCATCACAAATACTTTGCGGATAAAACGCTTGAAATAGTTACTACAGTTGCATTTTGATGGCTTACTTGTAAAAATTACCTTCGTGAAAAATATCAGATTAACCCTGTTAAAATATTTATCCTATACGGTGCAGTTAGAGTTGTCACTACATCATAATGTCGCTATAAAAAAAGAGAGAAAGAAAAATCGCGCATTCACCAAATTGTTTTCTGAACTGGAACTTCTTCTATTCCGCGCAGTTAAGTCAAAAAGCCAGATGGGCGAAGATCCCTCCGCGAGTTTTCAGAAAATTCTACAGCAAAATGCGACATCCCCCAGCATCGGAGGGAAAACAGATGCCACTTCCGTTTTCAACCTAAATACCAATTTTTTTTAGGAAAAATAGTTATTTGTTATTTAAAAATTAGCCCGAGTTGCGCAGTTACAGGGGGGGTAAAAAGCCCTTTCCCCCTGAAGGGGGTATCTGAAAAAAACACTTTTCTCCATTACATTTTTATGTTTTTTGCTTTGTTCGGTAGTCTAATGGTTGCCTGGGGCTTTTGTCAAGTAGTTCCGAAAGGTGTTTTTACGGCGTTTCGACAAGTCTAAGCCTTGCTGGGTTTCTGTCCTTGACTTCGTCAAGAACATCACTCCTTTCATTTTATCTAAAAGTTTTCTGACGCAAGTTCCCAGTCCCTTCGAGTTCATCCACATTTCAAGTGCTCCCCACAAGGAGAGTGCAAGGAACTAGACGAATTGTGGGCTCGGACTCCTTCAGTTCTCTGGTGAAATATTAGTCTTATGCCAAAATCCATCTTGTAGGTTCGGAACGAGCTTTCACTCTGGTTCAGATGCATGTATATCTTTCATGCTTCTTTCGATTCGCATCTTGCCATACCAAGCGTGCGCAAGCTTCAGTTCGGAGAATCGTTTGTAGGCTTTCGATGACGAGAACGCATGCGAGATGCGAGAGTTTGTTGTACTCATCACGGCCATATTCGGCAATAGTGTCGAATATTTTCTCCACACGCAGAGAGCAATAAACACGTCCCCGAATCTTCTCATCCTTTCCACGCGGACGGAATGCAAGTCCACGAGAGCCAAGTCCGGCGTTTCAGCGTTAGCGGGCTCGAACATGTTCGGCATCTTGGCTCTTTCTATCCCGGAAAGGATCTCACCGATCCACAACCAGCCGATTTTTTCCTCGTCGTCTCTG
>ERZ795051.4887-NODE-4887-length-12192-cov-16.351817_pt1 | contig 12192 bp, 5 predicted proteins | sample MGYA00375135_ERZ795051 | MGnify/ENA primary metagenome ERZ795051 (study PRJEB30180, sample SAMN05720222) | activated sludge metagenome | isolation source: Anaerobic digester | place: Japan | collected 2015-05-26 ... | reverse complement strand
AAATATGAACAAAGGAAACGCAAAATTAAACAAGCAAAAAAAAGAGGATTTCAAAATGAATAAATTATCAAGGGATATTAACAAATTATTTAAGAAATGGGCAGTCAAAACCGCAGAACATCATATCATTACTTTTGATAACGAATTGGAGGAAATTGAATTTTGTTTTGATATTTACTGGCTTGTCAATAAATACTATACACTTGTTATAAAAGCTGAGCGTAAAGCTAAAAGAAAAACAATTTTAAAAAATTTATTTAAAAGGAACAGAAAATGAAATATGACTATATTGATGAATTAGAACAGCGAAATTACGAGCTTTCACTTGAATTACTTAAATTTGCATTTAAAAATCAAGCAGAAGAGTTTGAGAAAGAAAAAACGGAACATCAGATGAAAATCTTCACTTACTGTGCAATAGTTAGTTTAATAGCAATTATTTGTATATTTATTATAGGAGCAATGTAATGGATTACCAAAAAAATTTAAAAAATGAATGGCTTGAATATGCTAATCAATCAAGGCAATTGCATTATCAAATTATCAATACCACTAAAAAAGATAATTATTCGGGATGGTATAAGTTTCCAAGAGTCAGGTGGAATGATACTTATTTTGGTTATTATTTAATTGAAGAACCGAACGAGCAAATTATGTATATTACTCAATAAATAAGGCGGATTGGTCAGTCTTATTGGAAAAGATTAAAAATAAGTCTGAAAAATCTGACTTAAAAATAATACAATAAAATAATTATTCATTCGTTTATAAGAACGAGAGATGAGATAACCTCTATAATTAAACTTCTCAATGAAAAAACCTTCTTTATCCCACTAATTCAAAATAGTGGGATTTTTATTTTAGAAAAATACCCTTCTACTTTTAACGTAGTAAAGAGTTTATATGCTTGTCTATATATTTATATCAAAATGATATTAAAATTGAATGTAGGGCATTATAGCCCCTTTAAAATTGATTTATGAAAAATCTACATATTTATCCAGTCCTGACTCTAATATTTTAGAATAATTTTTATACATTTCTGCTACGAGTTGCCAATTGAGATGAAATTCTGGTTCGCTATATTTAATTCTACATTCTTCGCATATTGGGAAGGTCATATCTAGCGTATGAATTATATGTTGTGGTATCCCAAATGCTGGAGTTCCACAAATTACACAATCGTTATATTCAAAAAATAATTTATTTTGTAATTCAAATTGAGGTGGGGAGAAGCTATAGATTAAATTTCCTAATTTAGTTACGGTATCGGGTAGTTCCCAGGGGGATAATTCTTTTAAGAATTTTTTTGTTTTATTTAAAAAGTCATTAATGCTTGTAGATGTATCTGTATATATTCTATTGTCATCAGCATTTGCAGATATACTTTTATACATTCGATTAATAAATACAGGGAATGTATAATTGCTCGTTTTATATTGTTCTATTGCGTAATCTATATTGAAATTTATAGATTTTAAATACACATTGAATTGACTTAAAAGTCCAGAGTTCATTTTTAATTGTTCCGCTAAATCCCGTATATTAATTGTGTGAATACGGTCTGCTTTCTGTTTTAAAAGATTAGCTGTAACATCTACATATTCAACTGAGTTAGGGCTAAATTTTGTCCCTAATTCTAATAATCTTTTTGTTGTTATCGTCGGTGAAAAACTCATATATAACCTATGATTTAAATTGTATTATTATCTTAACCATATTGCATCTACCACTATACCTACCAATACTCCACCTAAGCCACCATATATATACGGCATTATACTTTTATTCTCTACTTTGAGCGTATCATATTGCCAATAAGGTTTGGATATGATTAATGTATCTATCGTATGGATAAATCGTTCCTTCGGTGGTATATATATCATATTGACACTGTCCTCAGGAAAATAATAATCTAAATGGAAATGAGCATCTGATAAACTTGTATCAATAGTTTTAGTAAAGGACGAGTCTATATATATCGGTACTATACTGTCCCTGTATATAGTTTTTAATTTATTAATTATTACTGTATCGGTTTTGTGTTCTATATATGTAGTATCAGAGTGCGATGTTAATGGCTGGATTACAATTGGTTCTTTTTGAAATTTATCAATTAATTGATTACCAAAATAGAATATTGCTGTAATGAATGCTAATATAATAATAATGATAATGCCAGCTCCAATTATATCGGATTTAATGTTCATCTATTTTTGTGCTTTCTTTTTATTTTCTATATATAAGTCTAAAAATCTTTTTATTTGTTCTTCTTCTGGATAGTCTTCAATGCTTCGTCCTTTGTATTTATCATCGGCATATATAGATTTTACTCTGTTAGATCGGTGCAATACATTTTGTAAAATATCATTGGTCATATCCGCTCTTTGCGCACTGCTAACATAACGTGCGGCCGCTTGTTCTAAGGCATTTAAATTACGTTCGGCTTCTGTATTTCTGCCGTAATAACGATCCACTTGGGGATCAAATTGTATAATTAAATTTCTAATATTTTCATCTTGTAATAAATCGTCGATATAATCTTTCCCTACTTTAAGCATTTCTTTATATTTTTTTGTTTTTCGTGGCTTACCTAAACCATAATAATTGCGGTATATTTCATCAATTTTATCTTTCTGTGATTGGTCTAATCGATTAATTGCATCTGTTAAATTGTCCTTTTCATTTCTCTTTAAATTTAATGTTTCAAATTTGGTAATATCTTCTATACGGTCAGCAGGGGTCATATTTGATTTGTTATATATTTCTAATCCTGTATGAACATCTAAATTAGATTCACCGAATATCATTAATTTGATAGCCTCTAATGTTGAAATATCTCGTAATGGCATCCCATTTCTATCAGTCAAAATTCCACTTGTTAATGCGTTATAACCGTGCGCTAAGTTGTATATTTGTGGCAATCTCTTACGAAATGTGCTTCTAATAAAATCTTCTTTAGATTGTGTCTTTGCATTACGAATCATATCACGTGTAATATCCACAATAAATGCGTCAAGTAAACCACTCATATCGCCTAGCTGACGCAATCTAATATTTGTAAATGTTCCTAATACTCCATCATATAATGCACCGTAAAACTTTCGAGCATTTTTTTCTGATGCTCCTAAATTCATTAGATATTGAACTGCTTGTTCTTCCATCCAGACATCGATTTTGAAGTTCTTGTCCTGATTGGACATTTGAACTAAATCTTCTATTAACATTTTTGCATCTTCCGTGCCTGGCATATTGCTATATCCTACAAGCAAAGTGCTGGCAATTGCAAATGCCCCAAGTCCAGCTACCGCCATTTTCTTTTGTTGACTTGCACCTGCTCTAATAGTCAAATCAGCTATATAATTGCCTATATAATATAATTGATTAATGAATGGCGATTTCATTGTAATAAACCATTTACCTAATGGCACGTGGTCTATCAACCAACGTTCAATACCCGAGCGCCATTCTTTTTCGTAAATACCTTGTGTCTTAAATGAAACATCTAAGCCTCTAGCTAATACTTCATCTATCGCAGCTTCTTCTGTTATCTTTCCATTGGCGATTAAATCTTTATATGTAGGAGCATCCAGTGCGGCTTGCATCATAAGAGAGGCGTATCTATTCATAAACTCCGTATGTTTCATAGGACTGTATCCTGCCTCTACAATTTTACGTAAAGATTTACCAAATTGCGATGTTACACCTTCTACTATAACGGGTTGTATAACATTCCGTTTGAATATCTCTTGATGTATAGTATTTAAAAATGGATCGCCATAAGGCGAAGCATTAGCAAAGTGTTCTTTAAATAGTTCCATTTGCGATAATACCTCTGCCTGTGCATATCTTTTTACTACAGTTGTGCCTTTGGCTTTGTCATACATCTTATTTAGTGCTGCTAATTGGCTCATTAAATATGTCGAATTAGTAATGGTGCCATTCAATCTATTTTTTGTAGCTAATACAGCATTTGTAAAATACAAAGTACCTACGCCAAGTTGTTCTACCGCTCGCCCCATTACTCCAATTTTAGAGTTATTAAATGCATCTACAGTTTGCTTTACTGTCGATACGTTAATATTCAACATTATATCGTGTAAATCTTGCACCAATCTTGGGTAGCGTCCTTCTATACCCATATCGTGCAATGTCATTAACTCGTCTAACAGTATATTACGACAACGGGTATCTAATTCCGATTTCTGCAAACTTTCTTTATTCTTATTCATTGCGTCTAGATAGTATGAGTCTTTATTGACTTTTTTACCTGTATATTGTAATAAGTCGTCAGGATGATACCCAAAAGAATTATTTGTTGTTAATTGGAATAATGAGGGATTTTCTAATTTAGTAAGCATTCGACGTAATACTCTTTCTAATTCTGCTTCAGCTTGACTATGTGTTAATGAGTTCAGCATATCATCTACATCATCAAAGTATTCCATAGCTGATGAATCCAACATTCCTTCGTCAGCTAAACCTTCTAAATATGTTTTATATTCGCTTATTTTTCCTACAATTTTCGCTTTGTTAGCGTTTAAATTTTCAGCAATATTAGAGGTTTTTAAAATTGACGCAACTATTTCTTTAGCTTCTGTTAGTGCAAGATTAGTTTTAAATTCATATTTAAATGTTTGGACTTTATATAGACGCCCCGCTTCATCTATAAAAATATTTGCAGGATATTTCAGGTCTTTGGGTGGGAGCCTTAAATGGCGACCTCCTATATTGATGCCATATTGCATAAAATTATTAACTTTCTTTTCGCTATCGTAGTATAGCATATAATAGAATGGTTCCGTTTGTTTATATGTGGGTATTTTCTCATAGTTTTTATTTACTTCATAGATAGATAGCCCATAAGGAGCCCGATATTTCATATCCCAATCACGTGTGCTATGTTGTATTAATATAGAATGGTCTTTGAATTTGATAGCTTTATCTAACAAATCAACATATTCTTCGTATTTTGCAATTAATGCTTCATTTTGTTTTATTTGGTCACGGAACCCCTTTGCTGTTACATTATCTTCCTCAAGATTTTTTAATTGGGAAGTGAGTAGTTTATTCGTTTGTTCTCTATTATCAATTAATTTTTCATATCTTTCTTTTACCGTAGGTAAATCTGCCACTGTATGCCTATTGACATCAATAATATCAGAAGTTATATTATTAAGTATAGCATAATCAGTTAGCCATTGTTCAGCATCTATTTTGTTTTTATATAAATCAATTACTTGCTGTTGGAAATCTTTACTTTTTGATAATAATTTAGATAATTCAGGTGCTTCCTGTTTGAATACTTTATGAGCATATTCGATTATTAAATCGTCTTTTAAATAATTTCCTTTAAGATTATTAGTTCGTATATTTTGTCTTTCTAAATCCCTAACTTCTTTAGGATATTCATCAGCCGCACGCCACGCATCTTCTAAATCTCTAAATACTCTATCGCCAATTTCACCTATATAATACGCCATACTATTAGGTGCTTTAATTCCCATTTCTTTAATTTCTTTATCAGCACCTTTCAATTTTTTAATAAAAGGATTAAAAATTTCTTCCTTCCACTCTTGGTCTTTTCTAGCTACTGGCATAACGCCATCTTTAATCATCAATCTTCGCAATCGTGTTACAGCGTCTCCTTCTAATTGCACTATAGGAGCACCCCATAATTGCTTCGTTTCGTTTTGTCTTAAATACATTTTTGCGTTTGCAGTAGCTTCAGATAATTTACTTGGATTAGTTTCTTTAATTCTATCAAGATAATTCACTACTGATATATAGTTAGAATATGGTTTATTAGGTCTTTCATTATATAAGGCTTGTAATTCAGGATAATCCTGCATATATGCCAATATATCTTCTTTTGCCATAGGGATATTTATATCTTTCCTTGCAAATTCAGTTGAATAGGCATCGGGCAACCCCCGATTTTTATATAAATTTCCCATTGCCTTTTCATCATATTGGTCAAATGCTCTTTTAAATAAATTATGAATAGCACCTGGTAATTTTTCTAGTCCTGGAATTAGGGACATATACAATGTGTTCTCATCAGAATTAATTGATAAATCATTTTGCAAAGGTTTGAATGTAACCGTTCCATTTTCTAAATGTTGATATTTACCTAAATGATTTAATTTAATAAAGTCCTGTGCTTCCTGGTCTGATAATCCAAGTAAAGTTAAAGCATTATGTAAATTATCTTCACCACCCCAATCTAATGTTAAATATCCACGTTCTGTACCCTCGCTAATTTTAGTTAAATAAACAGGAGAATTTTTATCATTATCAATTAAATTGGATATTTTATTTATAATTTTTTGATTATATTTAAATTCTTTTGATTGTTTAACTGTGCCATCTATATCTTTCAATCCTGCTTGTAAAGTTTGTCGTGTAAGTATATCATTTTCTAATTGTTTGTTAGTCGCAGTACGTTTCTTTTGTTGTTTTGGTGGAGGTGTTTCAATAGTTTCGGGTGCTATTATTTTGGGCATATCTTGTATTGTAATCTTTCCATCGGGGGTATATCTAGCTACTATATTTATATTATCATATTTATATAAGACTCCTTTTATCGGTCCATCTTCAAATGGGACAATATCACTTAATATTGCAGTAGGATAATTTGTTTTAATTTGTTCGTGTGTATTAAATATAGTATGTTCATTAGGTGTCAGTTTGATATTAATATTTCTATCTTTGAGAAACTTAACAACATCAGCAACAGTTTTTGCCTCGTTGAATGCTTTGGCGTAAGTTTTAGGTGTTATATATTCTGTAATGTTTTTTGTATAATCAGATAAATTAGATGCATCAACTTTATTTTCATATAAGAATTTATTACGAGCAACTTTATTCGATATATTTTTTGTTTGTTTAGCAACATATTCATCCTGTAACTTTGCGAATTGAGTATGTCCTGATTTATTTACAGAACCTGTAGCTTCAATATTTTTTGCATCTTGTTCTACTTGTTTAGTTATCTTTTCTGTTGTGCGTTGTTCTAATATTTTAGTAGGCGATGGTATAGATTTCTTTTTTAATTCCTTTTGTGGTTGCTCTTTACTTTTAACAACTGATTTAGGAGTTGGTTGCTCTGCAGGTGTCTCCGCTACCTTTACAGTTTGCTTTGTTTGTGTTGTAGGTTCCTCTTTTACTTTTGCAGGTTCAGGTTTAATAGGTTCTGCCTTTACAGGTTCTGCCTTTACAGGTTCTTCACCTTTAATAACAGGTTGCTCGGGTATTGTTTTGATTGGTTCTTCTACTTTTGTAGGTTCAATTGTATTTTTAGCAGGCTTTACTTCTGTTTGTGGGGGTATTTCTTCTGTCTTGGTAGTTTCTATTGGCTTAATAGTTTCCTCTTTAACAAGGGGCTTTTCTGTTTGTTTTGGAGGTATTTCCGTTGGTTTAGTTTGTTCGATTGGGATGTTTTCTGTTTGAGTTGGTTTTTCTGTAATTTCAGGTTCTACTGGACGTGCTGGTGCAATCTCTGTTTGTTCAGGTTGTTGTGTTTCTTTAATAGGCGCAGCTGTTTCTCCCGCCACTGTTTCTGGTTGAATGGTTTCTTCTGTTGGTGGTATTGCTTCCTTTGGTGGTGTTGCCATTTCTGTTGTTTCAGGTTCTGTCTTTGGTGGTTCAATAATCTGCTCGGGCAATTGCTCGGGTTTAGGTTCAACAATAGTTGGTGTTTCTTCTGGTGTTGGTTCATATTTTATTTCATTGGGTATATCACCCGTAATAGTTTTGACTATATTTTTAAATCCAGGCTGTGTCATTTCGCCTTGATGTAGTGTGGGGACTTTAGTCTCGGTATTAATATATATATCTAAATCATTAGGTAGAATGCCTTTCTGTTTTTGTCTTGTTAGATATTCATTTAATATACCTAATTCATTTCTATACATATCCACAGGTGCTTCTTTATTGCTTAAACTTGCAATATGTTTATCATTAGAAATGTAATGTAAAGTTTTAGTGTCCCCATCGTCGGTATATATAATATAACCTTTCTTTTTACCTTCACCTGTAACTGCTTGAACATTTTGAATGTTCTCAGGATTTATTTTATGAGTTTCAAACACTTTATGAACTGCCCCTTGTAAGCGTTGCGATTCTTTATCAGCGAAGAAATTATCAATGTTCGTAATATTCTTAAAATATTCATTTGCTTCTTTAGTATCTTTTGTATTGGCTAATGTTGCGATAATTTGACTTGCACCATAATCGGGATCAATTAACGTCTTAATTAAATTATTAGCAGTTTGTGGTGAAATATTTTCTTGCTTTGCTACTTGTGGCGCAACTTTCTCTGCCGCTCTATTGAGCGCTACTTGATCATCATTTTCTATCGCAGTTTTTACTTCTGGTTCTTGCACAATTGTTTTAATAACTCTATCTGCTGTTGCCTGTGCCTCTGGGCTAATTTTCAATCCTTGTTTTAATTCGTATTCACGTCTGGCTTGTTTGCCATACGCCACATCAAATATAGGAAATACTAAACCTACCATAAATGATAAACCTAAATTATGCGCTTCTTCAGGCGTTATAGTAAATTTTTTCTCTTTCGATGTTGTAGGTGCTTGTGCCAAAGGAGCTAAAAAGAACTCTGGTTTCTGATCTATTTTTCCTGATACGAATGTCCAACCTGCATTGTCAACACCTGATAATAATGATGCTCTGATAAATTTAGGTATTGATAATTTGCCTGTAGCTTTTATACCTTTTGCAACTGGAATGCCTATTGCAGTGCCTGTAGCTATACCACCAATATTCATTGCTGTATTTATAGCAATACTTTCAGCTGCTTGACCTGCGGTTAAATCTCCTCTTTGATATTTATTTAATACTGTTAAATTATGTTCTGTACCTATTCCAGTTGCTGTTGATCCAATTGTAATGATACGAGATGGTATTTTTCCAAGTTTGAGAGCAGAGGATGCAAGTTTAGCTGCACCTCCCGCAGCTCCACCTAAGCCCATTGCGGGTATAAAACTACCTGCTAATGAACCTACTTCATAAGCTAAAGGTTCCTTATATTCAACAGGTAGAGTTTCTACTTTATTTTCTTCGCCTCTCAATAAATTCAATGCCTGTCGTGGGATCTCTGCTAAACTCTCACCAAAACCTGCTAATGCACTTTTAATTGGTCCCGCCTGTTCAGCTTCTGTTTGTTTTCTTTTATACATTGTGTATAAAAATTCAGGGTTATTAGCAATTCGCTTATATACCGGATCGTTATATAATGCCGCCCCTAATTCAGCTGCTGTTGGTCTAGATTGAGACATTATCTTTGGCGGGAATTTTTGTTCTAAATATTTGCGGTCTTTTTCTGATGCAAAAGATAATACATCATCAAGTTCAACGACACCCGTAAGGTCATATTTAATAGGAACGATTTTACCTTTTTGATTTACTGTTGCAACTGGAAAAGGCATTACCTCTCCATTATATATTCTATATATGTTCCCATCATTATCTAATATTATACGACCATAACGGGTGGCTATTCCTAAATCATATGCATTATCAGGTACTATCTTTTTATCTATTTTGTTTTGCAACCGATTTACAACATCAACGGATAATGGTTGATACATTCCTTTCCAATAATAATAAATAAATTTTAATTGTCCGTCATCTTTATTATATATATATCGACGCAATTCAGGTAATTCAGTCGCTAAAACATTTTTAGACATATCACCATTGAAATATGCCCGCATATAACGTACTGCGTTTTGGTTCTTTATGTTAAAGTCATCTGTTTCTTGACGAAGTCGGTCTTGTTGAAATAATGTCTCAGCTATATTTTTTGATATATTTGGTTCTATATATTGATACTCATTATAAAATGATATATTATCTATATTTTTGAATTGTTCAACTTGTTTTTTTTCATCAGGGGTTAATTCAATAGGTTGTTTCCATACCTCTTGGATTGGCGGTGCTACATAGGTAGATGACTTTGGTGCTGTCAGATAAAAGTTTTGTAATACTTTATAATCTAAATTTTTAAGATCCTCAGGATTTATTTTAAGTAATGGAGTTCCTGCTAATATTGGCTGTTGTGTTTGTTGTTTTGGTGGTGGTGCTGGCTCGTATGGTGGGCTGTATGGTGTAATTCGCATTGCAGTATTTGCATAATTTTTGGTTTTTGTCTTATCCGCAGGCGCTACCATATTATTAGCAGTTGGACTAAAGTTATTATTAGTAGGTGTAACAGGTGGATTTGTAGATACATATTGTAATAACCGACTGGTGTTTGTGGGTATAGACTGTTGTGTTGTTACAGGTGGTGGTGGTGGTTTTGGTGGAACAGGCTTTTGTTTCTTATCCTCAGCAGTTAATGTAATAGGTTGTTTCCATACCTTTTGCACTGGCGTTGCTACATAGGTAGATGACTTTGGTGCTGTCGGATAAAAGTGTTGTTCTTTTGGTTTATTTAATTCATCTATAAGGCGTTGCATCTCAGGGGTCAGCCAAGTAATATCATTCAATCCTACAATAGGACTGTATGGCTCCTCTTTTATTCCCGAATATAAATATGATAAATCTGCCATAGTTTATTTTGATTATTTATGTTGTGCCCATTGTATCTTCCCACTATTAATACCATCTATTTCTGATTGTGAAGCTACTTTACTCCCAAAAAATAAATCTGGTCCAAGTGATTGTTTCAGAGTTGCATCGGACCAACTATGATTTATGTAAGGATCTAATATAGTTGTTGAAATGACGTCCTTGTCTGGGATCTGTATTTGATTATATATATTTTCGATAAGTTTTTTCATCTGAATTTGCAAATCACCAATATTATCTAAATCTGGAACCATCAGAGCATATACCTCACCCATAGAATATAATTTTCCCATTTTACCGTTTTTATCTTTTTTTGCTACGCCCAGAATTTTCAGTTCTCCATTTACATTACCACTAATTAATTCATATCCACAAAGATTAACAACCTTGTCTTTTGAATTTGTTTTAGGTATTGTCGATACTTCCGCTACTATTTGAGTTATTATGTCGGCATAATTAGACTTAGTTTGGTCAATTGTATATTGCTTATTCTTTTTATTAGGTATAGTAACACTTAATGTATTGTCAGCCATTTTTGATTTTAATCCTGCCCAGTGGGCTTCTGCTAATGAAGCAGATTGCAAACGTTTAGGATCATTATCAACGGCTGTTACAACCATATTGACAAGATTAGGTATTGTAGTCGCAGTTGATGCCTCTTTTGTATCGGCGACAGCACTAAAGGAGCCATTCTTATCAGCAGTAGGATAATTTACTGTTCTATGTGGTTTCGATCCACCACCACCTCCTCCTCTTGGTGTCTTAGTTGTAGTTACATTGCTTGCCGAAGTTTCGAGAGTTTGTGGTTTAGGTTCTTCAAATTGAGGCATTTGGAATTGTGGCATTTTTACAACAGCTGGAGCAAGTTGTATTGTGTGCAATCCGAAATCTGTAGCACCCCCACTTTGACTTGGATTATAAGGATTATCTCCTCTTAAAACATTAGCACTCGATCCTAATGCTTGTGCTAGTGCTTTAAAATCAATATTATTCAATTGCGAATAGGCTCCTTTTAAATTATTAAGATATGATTCTAATTGATCTGGAGTATAATAATTTAATTTCAAACCGAAACTACTATTCTTTTGTTGCTCTTCATAATTCCTCAATTTATCTATTGCTACAAGATCCTCTGGTGTTGCAATATTTCGTGTCCAACCTGGCATAGAAATAGGTGCAAGCATATCTTTTATTTTATTCAATTCTAATATTTGATTTCGATAAATACTTTCGCCATTTCTATCTAACGCTCGTACCCTCCGCACAGTACCATCTGGATCAGTTTTAGTTATGTCATATCCATAATGTTTATATAGTTCGTTAAACAAATCACTATAACCTTGATTTAATTTTGCATTAATCCCCTGTCCTATTTGAGATACATCATTTATCATTTGCTGTAATTTAGGATCAGCAAGCTGTCCATTAGGATGTCTCTTCTTCATTTCAAGTAGCGCATTTTTTACTTCAGGATCTTTGTATGCGTTGGGATCAACCATACTAGACCAATCTATAAAATTGCCTGTAAATTTACTACCTGTTTTAGTTGTAGTTATGACATTACCTGTCCCTATGCCCGCTATATTTAAATTCTGTGGTGTA
>ERZ795051.4885-NODE-4885-length-12193-cov-4.750124_pt1 | contig 12193 bp, 5 predicted proteins | sample MGYA00375135_ERZ795051 | MGnify/ENA primary metagenome ERZ795051 (study PRJEB30180, sample SAMN05720222) | activated sludge metagenome | isolation source: Anaerobic digester | place: Japan | collected 2015-05-26 ... | reverse complement strand
TTTGCAAAGCCAGGTTATATTGCAAAAAATGTTAGAATCACAAAGGAAGGTATTGTTATATCTCAAATTGATTCATTGTCAAAAATAAAGGCGAGAAAGAAGCAAACCACTACAGAACCACCAATTCGTTCAATTGAGCCAACAGAGATTGAACCTGTCAAACCAATACTAAAATAATATAAATATCCCTAATTATTTTCCACTTAATATAATATCGTGTAATCGAATAACGCCAATTGGTTTATTTGAATCATCCACAACAGGCAATACATTTATTTGGCTTTCCCGATTTTCCATAATAGATAATGCAACATCAAGATAAATATCTTCGTGAACAGTAATTGGTTGTTGATTCATAATATCGATTACTTTGATATTTTTGATTTCATCGAATTTCTGTAAAGTGCGACGGACATCACCATCTGTAATGATGCCAACCAGTTTCCCGATGGAATTAATCACCAAAACGCATCCCAGTTTCTTTTTAGATATTTCAATAATTGCATCCTTGAAAAATGCTTTATCATTAATTATTGGAATATTACTATTTGTGTGCATTATATCTTTCACTTGAAGGGTGAGAGTTTTTCCAATAGTGCCTAGGGGATGAGTACGGGAAAAATCTTTAAGGGTAACTTTTGATAAAAGTGCAGCAGCAATAGCAAGCGCATCCCCAATAACAAGTGCGACAGTCGTACTAGAAGTAGGGGCAATACCAAACGGGCAAGCTTCACGTTCAATTGCTGCCTCCAGGACTATATCAGAATTCGCACCAAGATAAGATTTTGTATTAGTAATAATCGAAATAATCTTTGCATTACGAGATTTAATGAACGGGACAAGGCGAACAATTTCATCCGTGCTTCCACTTTTGGAAACAAATATTACAACATCATTTTTCTGGATAATGCCTATATCACCATGTAATGCTTCAACAGGATGCAAAAACACTGCTGATAAATTATAACTTGATAGAGTTGCAGCGATTTTTTTTGCAATTAAGCCAGATTTGCCAATACCCGATAGAATTACTTTATTTGAATTAGCAATTAGTTCAGCAGCGAATTGATAATTTTCACCAATTTTTGATTTTGCCATAATTAATGACTTAATTTCAATGTCAAAAACATCAGCAAAATCTTGCATTAATTTTGAATCTTCCATTAATGCAAATTAAGGAAATTTTGCTAATCATCAACCAGGAGGCCAACCGAACTCACGCCCACCTAAAAGATGCAAATGTAGATGAAATACTGTTTGCCCACCATCATCGTTTACATTTAAAACAAGTCTATATCCTTTCTCATCAACCCCAAAATGTTTCGCAAGATTTTTTGCAAGTAGCAACATTTCTCCAAGTAATTGTTTATGGCTATCTGAAGCATCATTCAAAGTTGGTATATTTTCTTTGGGAATTATTAATAGATGCAAAGGTGCTTGCGGATTTACATCATTAATAGCAATAAACTTGTTATCTTCATAAGCAATTTTAGCAGGAATTTCTTTTCGGATAATTTTGTCAAAAATAGTATCATCCATAATTTATACCATAAAAAATTAATTAACTTTCAAAAAAATGCTCCCTGTCTGACGTTAATCGAAACAGGGAGCAATAATTTAAGTCAATGCCTCTAAGTTATTATCTAACTAAAGTCATTTTTCCTGTTAATATATCTGAGCCTGATGTTAAGCGATAAATATAGGTTCCGCTTGGAACTAATTGATCTTTTTGATCTTTACCTTCCCAGTAGTATTCATAAGTAGAAGGATCAAGTTCAGCATCTGCAATAGTTCTAACAACATTGCCATAAATATCTATAACATCGAGACTAACGTGTTGCTTAGTAGCCAAAGTAAATGAAATTTTTGTAAATCCATTGAATGGGTTAGGTGAATTTGGCATAAGAATAATCTTGTCATTACCTATATATGTTACGCGAACAGGATCGGTTGCTGAGCAAGATTGCAAACCATCTTTATCTACTTGACGCAAGCGATATTCATAAGTATGATTCAACAACAAATCTTTATCAACATAATTATATCGTTGTTTAATTGTAGTTGTACCTTTACCGGATACAAAATTGATTTCTGACCAATTTTGATTCTGGTCGGCAGTAATATCGCGTTTTTCGATATAGAAGCCAAGATTATTTGTTTCTGAGGAAGTTTCCCATATCAAATCAACTGCACCTTTTCTAACTTCAGCATTAAAATATGACAATTCGATTGGAATATCATCACTGCACCACTGGTATTCTTCTTTATTCTGTCCATATTCGCGAGGTCCAAAATATGGTCTATGCATAGGAATCCACGAGCCATTTGAAAATGTCTTTGTTCTGCATGGATCAGGAACTCTTCCCACATGGTCCAAATGCGGATAGCCAGGATTGCCTAATGGGGGAGTCATTTGATACCAATTACCTGATAAGAAAAGATTCTCATACATAAAGAAATTAGCATTAACTCTTTGATTCTGATTATTTTTAACTCTGAAATTCTTATCAAGATTAAGATAGTTTGCTGCTGTTCCTAAGTATCCATCAGGAGTAATGGACAGATTAATAATTCTCATACCCATACGTGAAGCTTTTGCACCAAGTTCAAGACCTGTTTCGCCAAGTTGTGCTATAACTGCCCAATATGAACCTGGAGCTAATTCGACAGGTTTTGGAAATTGCATTCTGATATATTGTTCGGCGCCAAGCAAATTGCCATACATACGTTGTGTTTGCCAGTGTGTGCCTGCTACTATACTTTGCGGTTTACCACCAACATCTGTAAAAACTAATACTTGAATAGGATCTGGGGATAAGCTTAGTTGAGTAAAGTAAGTTTCGAAACCACGCAAGCTATCTTTATTCAGCACATTAAATCTTATCGCAAAGGAGCCAGAACCGCCATAACCTGCTGTTGAACCAGCTTCAAATTGTTCACGATTAGCGTCAAAGTTTTGAGGATTATCAAATGAACCTGTACCAGTGAAATTATATCCTGGCAAAGTCAAACCACGCCCTGCTCTAACCATTGAACCTACATCATTTGTTGTATTTGTAACAACTGGATCATAAGCATAAGATTCGCCAAATTGTAATGGGAAAATTGTAAAGTTTGTATCATTAATAGTATTCATATCTTTTTCTTGCATCATTACAATTGCTTGAATATAATAGTAGCTCAAATCAGCGGTTTGAGATTTCCTTGCGTTCCAGGCAGGCATTGGCACATCCAACGACATACCACCAACGAAATTGCCAATATTTTCAATTCTACAGTATATAGGATCATTTTCATGATTCCCTTTAGCATCGCTTCTGAATACTTTTACTTTTACAGCAACGTTAGCTGCATTAATTTTACTATTATTACTAACGGTTACCTTAATAGGAATATTAGTAGCCTGGCTTGCAGGAGCCATTGTATAAGGCCAGACTAAATTAATTGAATTTACTTCAATATCTGGGACCTCTTTTGGAATAGTTATATAAATATTATCGACTAGAAAATCATCATAATCATCATTAATGCACCCTATACCTTTTAGATTATTTTGTGCATAAACATGAAGCCTAAACCTGAAATTTTTAGCTCCTTCGTTTTTCCATCTAATAAATGTATCAGGAATAGTTACAAAATACTTTTTAAACTCGTGGTCAATACCATCGTCGAATTCGCTTGCACGTAATCCATTTATTTTATTAGTGCCCGGATCTTCTTTTGCAAGAGCTGAATCTTTATCTGTTTCAAGGAAGCCAATTCGATAGCCACCACCGCCAAAAATATTAATTGCAGCAATATCCTTGACAGGAGCTGCTCCACCTCGTCGTGGATGGACACTCCAATTTGCTTGAGGAATATTAGTAATGCCATTTAATCCATCATCGCTTGGTAAAGCAAATTCGACTGAAAGTACATCTGGATTTGGATTATATGTATATGGACTTAAATAATTGCCTTGTGAAAATATTCGAGCCTCGGGTCCTATCTGTTGTTTATCGCACCAACCACGTGGCCAATCGGCTTGCTTGAGTGTTCGTTGAACAGAAACAGATAAAATAGAATTAAATTGTCCAATCATATTGATTGGGAAAGATCGCACTTCATCGCCATTTCCTTCTCGATTAGTAATAGTCGCCGGATTAGGTTCATCACCCGTCAAGGTCACCCTGTTCATTTTGATTACAGGAGAAAAAAGATAATTATTGGTATAGGTGATATTTTTCAGATGACCATTCTCATCATATTCAGCTTCATAAGCTGATTGAAATTTGCCTCGTGGTGGTAATGGATTCTCGCAATTTACCTCTCCATCAACCATTTCTGCATTAATATTTACCCATTTCCATACTGATGGCATATTAACTCCATAAACATTATGGAACTCTGTCCCATCATAATTGAAATCAGGCAAACGTCTCAGCACAAATAAATCAACAGAAAATTCATCGTCAAATGGCCATGCATCATAAAGAGTTGTATTATCAGGTTTGTAAGGTTCACCTGTAGTATATGCTCGCAATCTCCCTATATGTTGTGGTATAAATTCATTAGGTTCAAATGGTGGGAAATATACTTGCACGAATCTATATGAAGGAATTCCTTTATAACCCGTCCCTGCAAAATTAGTTTCAGGCACAATAGTATAAGTAGAACCTGATTTAGTTACAGATTGAGCAAGATAAACTCTCACCTGTGGTTCACCTTGACATAAAGCTCTTTGAGCAGGATCACTACTATTGCCTACTAATAAGCAATTTTGGTCAATTGGAACTAAACGATTATATACATTTTTTTGTGTAACTTGATTTTCAATTCTGAATCTTACACGGAAGTTAAGTTCTTGCTCAGTGAAATTCACTCCATTAGGACCTTGGATATCGTTTGTCAGATTTTGAACTAATGCAACAGGTTGAATTGCACCTATTCTTGGCACACCTGCAAAAAGTTCATAATTAGATGCATCTTTAATTAGAACTGGATATTGGTCAAGATCGATATTTAAATCTGTCGAGCTACGAACCATATATTGAACAGTTGCTGCACGCAGTACATTTTTAAATTGCTTGAAAAGAATAATTTGACCACTTTGTGGGGTTAAAACTTCCGTTAGCCAGTGGTCAAAATAAACAGAATATTGTTGATATTCAGCGGCCCAGGGATAGAAGTATTGTGGAGTTCCGACTTTTGGTGGATAATTGTTTGGGTCATTCGGATTAGGAGCAGGAACACCTGTAGGATAATTTACATGCCTTGCCCATCCTGAAACACCACAAATTGAATTTCTTCTGATAACCGAAAATGCATCATCAGGCCTATAACCCATAGTAAACTGACCAACAACCTGTGGAAATAAAATTGTTACACTACTATCTTTACCATCTAATACAATTTGGGAATTGAAATATGGGAAATCACCATCGATAACAGGGCGCTTACCAAGAGCTTCGTTATAAGTACCGTAATGATATAAACTAAGGTTTCTTACGGGAGTCATATTGACAACGTAAATGATTAACTTATCGTTCGAAATTGAGCGTTTGAAGTATGCTTTGCCCCAATCATCTGTCTTTTTATTTGTTGCGCTAAATTGAGATAGTTCCATATCTCCCCATGCAAAAGCAATAAGAGCTTGTTTCAAGCTAGAATTTAGTGAATTAAAGCTTTTGCCTCTTGCTCTAATACCATCAAGATGCTTAGATGGTCCCGTGGTGGGTGGAGCTTCGGTAATTCTTGCTGGATCAAGCCCCAATACAGAGTGAGTATAACCAAAATCATCGCGAACGAAATCGCCTGTACCTAAACCCCCACCGTTATCATCAAAATTTCTGCATCGAGTGCATCCAATTATTGGATCGTTTGCTGTAATAAACCAATCCATACTCATAGGATCATAAGCAGACATTGCACCTGTAGGAACAGTACGATTGCCTTGGGCATCATAGAAATAACGACGGTTTGTTAAAGCTATAACACCATTAGTGGAAACATAGAAGCTATCATATCGAATGCCATTAAAATAGAATCCACCTGCAATACTAATAGGCATTGGACCCGCATAAGCATCATCGGTGGAATCAAGCATTCCATCGCCACTTATATTTGGGTCAAAGAAATCAACCGGTTGGTCATTTACATTCGCATTATTACGAAAATAAGGATGACCATCTGCCTTATACTCTTGCCAATGTTCCTTTGGTAATATCCTTGGACCTGGTAGAATTCTTGTCCATAATCCAGGTTCAACTAATGTGTCGACAAAAGCTTGTTTGATGTTCCAAGTAGTCCTCCCACCCTGTTTAAAAATTGGAGGGATTGATTCATCAACATCAATCCAATAATAACCTGTTGATATAGCGGGACTTGTTCTTGGATTATTTGTCTCGTTAAAAGGTTGTGGAAAGCTTGAATTTACAGGAGGAAAGTTTGGAACACTGAACGTACTTTTATACAATAATTGGTCTTCTTCTTTTTTGCTCTTCTTATCCTCTGCCAAAGCGAAGATCGTACTTGCAAATAATGAGACCATTGCCAGTATTAAGAATACCTTCTTCATTTTGAAAAATCCTTTGATTTAATAAAACATATTTTAATTGTTTTTTTCATATTTACATTTTCTAAAATTCTAAAATAACAAATATTTATCAAATAGAAATAATTATCTTTTAAATCTCCATCCTTTATCTATATTTTCAAAAACCCACGCTACAATTTTCCCTTCATTAAAAGTATCGAAATTCTCCCAATATTGCTTTGTGTAAACAAATCTTGAGCTCGTATTCATTGGGTCTTTTGAATTTGCATCATCCATAATCATTTTAATTAATGATTTCCATTCATCAAAATTCTTCGGTCGTAAATCGATCCAGCCCTCATTACACCATTTTTCAATATTCTCCTCTGTCAATGGTAAGGATGTTTCTGTTTTATGCACGGGAATTTTTATATCTTTTCCCCTTAAATATTTTTTACCATCAGAAAGCAATATAACAAGCCCGACAGAAAGCATTTCTGAACGAATTTTTTCATTCTGCTTAATGTATTCCTCAGCTTTTTTGGATAATTCTATAGAATCACTGGAAAGTAGATTGTACATTGAACCGCAAATATGCTTAATGATATTAGCTTCAAAAAGTAATTTAGCTAATCTTGGTGGTCCTAGCTGCTCAAAAGCTAGACTTTCCACATCATTTTCTAATTCTAATTTCTTTAATTGTTCGAGGGCAGAGCTCCGTAATACACCAGCTCTGTAAGTAGGTCCTAGAGTAGCAGCGTCCAAAGCTTGAATAACATCATGGCCCGTATTACCACCCCTGATTTCATAAACTAGATATGTTGCGATTTCTTCAGGTGTTACTAATTCCATTTGTCCAAGTGAACTGATGGTTTCAAATTCTGCACGAGAAAATATACCATTTTCACCCGTGTCAATAAATACAGATTTATAATTATCAGGTAGATCTCTAATTGAAGTAAAATCATCAAAAACAAGGTTGCCACTAGCTTCTTTTGCCGATGATAGATCCATATCCACTAATTTAATAGTTTTGCCTTTTCTTAATACTTCTTCATAAGCAATCTTTTTCCATGCTATTGCTGCGGTAGGTTTGATTTCCTTTACAATTGGACCCCCGGGTGTTCGAGCTAATAAAAATAGAAGCAAGGAATGAGCTCCACCAACCGCAGTCTTAGATAAAAGTACACGTGACGGTCTTTCCTCGCTATGTGTATATGGAATATTAAATCCCATTCCACCTGTGCCACTTGTTCCAATCTTGAAATACATTTTTACTTTTGCATCAATCAATGCATTATATATTATTTGGACATGGCGTATTAACTGTGGAATATATGTGCTTGCAATAATCTTTTCTGCTAAACTTTCTTCGATTTCACCTGATTCCATTTGCTTTATCGCTTTTGCTGTTGTGCTATATATATCCATATATGCAATACCGGTTGCAGTATTAATGCAATCAATAACTATATCAGGCTTATTCTCAATAATCATTGAATATAATGAAGAATTTTTGAGAATTTTCTCATCAAGCTCCAAAAATATATCGCTTATAAATGCTTGTCTATTAGCTGAATCATCTAATATTTTATTGAAATCCTCATCTTTCCATTCCTTTCGAACAAAAATATTCCCCCATTCGGGTTTGAATTTTGTGGATGAATTTGGATATTCTTTTTCTAAATTCGCAACATCTTGTTCCGCCTCGCTTTGACGCAATGATGATATAATTATCTCCTTGGGAGAATATTTCATCAATTCATTTGCAACAGCAGAACCAACCAATCCCCATCCACCAAGTAGTAATATTTTTTTGCCTTCAATTTCCATAATTTTTCTTTTACAATTTTGTCAATTTTAAAACTCTCAATTTAGCAATTTTTAAACATTTAATGAACATTGTGATAAAATTTTTTTGTTTTTCCACTTTTTCAAAATTGTAAATTTAGTTAACTATAAGACAATCAAAAATTGAAAAAGTTACACTTTTTTGGGAAAAAATTAAATATTTTTTCTATTATTTTTTCCAAAATTTTACAAGTATTTAGTTTTATTATACTTACCATTTTTATAAAATAAATTAATTATTATTAATTATTGAAAAAAATGGCTATTTTTTTACTCAATTTTCAATTTTTTTGATAGAAAAATTTTCGCTTTAGTATAGAATTATCTATAAAAATTAAATTTAATCCTGATTTTGATTCGTCGGAATTAAAATTTAATGCCTTTTCATAAATAGATTTATCAATATAAATTCTGTTTAAACTAGAATTTTTCTTTAGGAAATTATATAATCCATAATCTCTCCTAATATTATTTGTATCTTCTATATTTGAAATAATAACATAATCATTTTGTTGAGTATTTCTACGGATTTGCAGCATTGATAATCCTTCCCGCTGATAATATTTCATCGAGGGAAATTTTTCTGAAAATACAGGTATAATCATTAACATAGAAACACAGCTTACAACAAATCTAAATGCAATTTGCTGTTTAGATTTTGATAAAAATAAATAAATTAGAAAAAATGAAATAAAAATTGATAATGGAAAAATCGATTCACTTGTTAAATGCGAGAATGGAATTTTTGCAGCATAGCTTGTGATTATTTCTGAAATTTCAATAAGTAATTGTGATGAATTTGCAATTAATTGAGCAAATGGAAAATAAATAAACGAGATCACAATCGAAATCAAAGCAAAAATTTGCGCTCCTACCATCAATGGAATTGAAACAAGACTTGCTAATGGGGAAATAATCGAAAATATATTAAAATAATAAGCAACAATTGGCGAAACCACAGCGCTCGATGAAAAGGTCATTGTTAATGAATTGACAACAAACTTATTTAAGGCATTTTCTTTCTTGAAAAATTGTTTGAAAAAATTCTTAATTGGTTCAAAAAATATTGTAATCCCAATAATTGCGCCCATTGACATTTGAAATCCTGTATCTAAAGCCATTGCTGGGGATAATATTAACAAGAATACAGCTGTTGTCGATACAATGTTCAAAGCTATGGCGGGTCTTTGCACCGTTTTAGCAAGTAAATATAACGTAGCCATTAATCCTGCACGTACAGCAGAAGCTGGATAATCAATCAAATAAATATAAGCACTAAGAGAAAGAACAACAAGAAAAAATCTTAACCAATCATTCTTTAAAAAAGAAAATAACCATAATATGGCTCCTGCAATTATTGCAATATGCAAGCCACTTACTGATAAAATATGCGTTGTACCTGTAACTGAAAAGGCATTCCTCATTTCTTTTGAAATATCGCTGTGGTCTCCAATTGTGAGAGCCTTTGCAATACCTGCTGTGTTTTTTGAAAACATTTTGCTGATATTATTATTAATTGCATCAAGCACTTGATGTTTAATGGAAACCGAGAAATTTTGGGATTTGAAATGCAATGCTTTTGCAGAGCATGTGGCAGAAAAATCAGCACCAAGATATTTTATATAATTTTGCTCATTGAATTCCTGTGGCAAATTTGCCTGTTGAGGATATTTGAATCGAATCAAGGAAGTGATTCTATCTCCATAATTTATTTTTAAACTATCATCAGGATTAGTAAAAATAGTTAATTGGATTGTTTGATTTTTCAATTCATCAAAATTTTGCAAACGTATATCGCCTTTTGCAAGGATACGTGTGTATTTTGGAGCTTCCTTAAGTATTTTTATTGCCTGGCCATTGAAATTGCCTTTGAATTCTTTACCAACTATTTTACTATCAATCATATAATCTGCCCTAGATTGATACGAAATTGCTAAGCCTGTTGCCATTCCAATGAATGCAAATGAGATAATTAAGCATAAACTTTCAAAGTCAAATTTTTCATTAGATAAATCATCTTGAAATGTATCAGAGTTGCTAATTTGTTTATATTCTATTTTTGGAGAACTTATATGATATTTTTTTGAAAGGAAATAAAAGATTAACGCAATTATAATAAAGCAAAAAACAAATATAATCGTTAATGTCAATTTAAACTGGAATAAACTTGAAGGAATAAATCCTAAAAGCAAGAAAACAAGGAATTTAAATGCAGGGGAATTCCTAATGTTTTTCATTTATTGCAGTTTGTAATATTTCAAATTAAGAAAAAAATAATAATTTGCATTTCTAAAAAATTAAAAAACTTACAAAATGTGTGGAATAATTGGTTATATTGGAAATAAGGAAATAACAAATCTATTAGTTACAGGGCTTAAACGTATGGAATATAGGGGTTATGATTCTGCGGGACTTTCGATTTTTGATGATAATAATAATTTAATTATAAAAAAGAAAAAAGGCAGAATTGCCGATTTAGAAAGAACATTAAATGGCATTTCATCAAACTCTAATATTGGTATTGCACACGTCCGGTGGGCAACTCATGGCTTCCCAAATGATACGAATGCACATCCTCACACAGATAATTCGGGAAATATTGCAATTGTGCATAATGGAATTATTGAAAATTACACAGCAATTAAGAAACAATTATTGAAAGAAGGATATTTTTTTAGCACAGATACTGATACAGAGGTTCTTGCTGTGCTTATTGAACGATTTAACGACCATGTACACGATTTGGAATATGCCACACGTTTAGCATTAAATGAAGTCAAAGGCACTTTTGGAATTGCAATAATGTCAAAATACGAACCTGATAAAATTATCGCTGCACGACGAGGTAGCCCATTAATTTTAGGCATTGGCGATGATGAATATATTGTAGCATCCGATGCAGCTGCAATTATTGAGCATACCAAAAATGTAATATATCTGGAAGATGATGAGATGGCAATACTCACAAAAGATGGATTTATAACAAAGACAATTTCAAATATCAAAACAAATAGCGAGGTGCATACCCTTGAAATGCAACTCGAGCAAATCGAAAGGGGCGGATTTGACCATTTTATGTTGAAAGAAATTTATGAGCAACCGACAACAATTAAGGACGCAATGCGTGGGCGTTTGCTTACTGAGGAGGGAAATGTGAAGCTAGGAGGTTTGCGTACAGTAAGAGACAAATTGCGAGATGCCAAGCGCATCATTATCACAGCTTGCGGCACATCTTATAATGCAGCATTGGTTGGCGAATATTTAATCGAGCAATTAGCACAAATTCCAGTTGAAGTTGAATATGCATCTGAATTCCGTTATCGATCACCTATTTTATATGATGATGATATTGTATTTGTAATTTCTCAAAGTGGAGAAACCGCAGATACATTAGCTGCGGTTAAGGAAGCAAAGCAAAAAGGGGTTTGCGTTCTCGGAATAGTAAATGTAGTTGGAAGTTCTATTGCTCGGGAAACTGATGCGGGTATTTATATTCACGCCGGACCTGAAATTGGGGTTGCCTCTACTAAAGCATTTACATCGCAGTTGACTGTATTGACACTTCTTGCACTATATTTAGGGAGAATGCGAACATTATCTCAAATAGATGGAATTCAAATTGCCCGTGAATTAGAGCTAATTCCCGATAAAATTCAACGCATTCTTAATTCTGCATCGCACATTGAGCAAATTGCAAAAAAATATGCAAACGTTAAGAATTTCCTGTATCTTGGCAGAGGATTTAATTATCCAATTGCTTTAGAAGGTGCTTTAAAATTAAAAGAAATATCATATATTCATGCAGAAGGTTATCCTGCCGCAGAAATG
>ERZ795051.4879-NODE-4879-length-12212-cov-21.704368_pt1 | contig 12212 bp, 8 predicted proteins | sample MGYA00375135_ERZ795051 | MGnify/ENA primary metagenome ERZ795051 (study PRJEB30180, sample SAMN05720222) | activated sludge metagenome | isolation source: Anaerobic digester | place: Japan | collected 2015-05-26 ... | reverse complement strand
TTATTATGTTTTTTAAAAGCGAGTATCATTTAACTATTAAGGCAGTTAAAAAATCTTTGCCAGCAGTGGTAGGGATTTTAATTACCAAACATTTGTCAAAGTTAGAAGAAGAAATTGGTAAAAATTTTATAAAAGGAATTTCTTTGTATGGCTATTTGGAGAAAGCCAATTTAATTGATGAAAACGGAATGGTAAAAATTAGTGGTTGTTCTGGTTTTTTTGTTACCTCTGACGGCTATATTTTAACCAATCGCCATGTGGTTGAAGATGAAGAAAGTTCTTATACGGTTTTATGGCAGGATAAAAGTTTTTCCTCAAAAGTTATAATTAGAGATAAAATAACTGATATTGCAATTTTGAAAGTAGAAGGGACAAATTTTCCCTATCTTGAATTTGGAAATTCAAAGAAATTACAGTTAGGTCAGACAGTAGTGGCTATTGGCAATGCTTTGGGCGAGTTTCAAAATACTGTTTCAAGAGGAATTATTTCTGGTTTATCACGCAGTTTAAAAACAACCGCTGAAGATGGGGAACAAGAATTTTATGGTTTAATTCAGACCGATGCGGCAATTAATCCGGGCAACTCTGGCGGACCTTTAATTGATTTAAAAGGAAAAGCAATCGGAATTAATACCGCGGTTGTTCTGGGAGTAGAAAATATTGGTTTCGCCATTCCCATTAATCAAGCAAAAAAGATTTTATTTGATTTTAAAAAATACGGAAAAATCCGAAGACCGTCGTTAGGCATTAGATATTATTTGATTGATAAAGAGAGTCAACTTGAACACCACCTTCCCTTTTCTTATGGGGCTTTTATCATTTATGAGACGATTCCTGGCAAAGGGGGGATTATAAAAAATGGTCCAGCGGAAAAAGCAGGACTCAAAGAAGGGGATATTATTTTGGAAATAGAAAATCAGAAAATTACCACAAACTTAAGAATTGCAGAAATTTTGGATCAATTTAAAATCGGAGACAAAATTAAAGTCTGCTATTGGCGACAGGGGCAAATGAAAGAAACTAACCTTGAATTAAGGGATTAATTAAGAGCGACGGGCTTTTTCTGTAAATTCATCTAAGGCCTTTAAAAGCAAAGGCCATTTTTTTAAAGTTGAATCGGTTTCAAGGATTTTTTTTGCTTCTTCAGAGACACTTTCCATGAGTTCTTTTTTTATTAATGAATGCATTACTAAATCAGGAATGCCAGATTGTTTTGTGCCTAAAAACTGTCCCGGTCCTCTTAATGACAAGTCAATTTCTGCTAATTTAAATCCATCATTGTATTTTTCTAAAGATTTTAATCTTGAAATATTGCCTTTGTTGAGATTTTCAGTGAAAAGAAAACAGTAGGATTGATATTTGAAACGGCCAACCCTTCCCCGAAACTGGTGCAATTGAGCTAAACCAAAGTGTTCAGCCCCTTCAATCATCATAATAGTGGCGTTTAAGACATCAATTCCAACTTCAACTACCGAGGTTGAAACCAAAATATTTATTTCATTATTTCTAAATTTTTTCATTATTTCTTCTTTTTCTGAGGATTTCATTTTTCCATGAAGCATTTCCACTTTTAAATCGGGGAAAATTTCCTCTTTTAATTTCTTATATTCCTTTTTTACCGCCTTAACCTCATAATTCAATTTTTCAATATAGGTCAAAAGATCGTAGGCAACAATTTTTTCTGGTTCAATTTCAGTTGCTTCAATCCTTGGACAAATGACGAAAACCTGCCTGCCCTTTAAAACCTCGTTTCTAATAAATTGGTATACTTTTTCTCTTTCATTTGGTAAAACTACTTTGGTGATGATTTTTTTTCTTTCCTGGGGCAATTCTTTAATAACTGACAAATCCAAATCGCCATAAAAAGCCAGAGCTAGCGTTCTTGGAATTGGAGTGGCAGTCATTGACAAAACATGGGGTATTTGACTTGTTTTTGTTTCTTTGATCAATTTTTTCCGTTGTTCTACCCCAAAGCGATGTTGCTCATCAATAATTACCAGCCCTAATTTTTCAAACACAATATTTTTTTGAATTAAAGCATGGGTGCCGATAACTATAATTGGGAGGCCAGAGGAAATAATTTTTAAGAGTCCTTTTTTTGAAATTTCTCCCTCTAATCCTTCATCAAAAATTTTTGCCCCTGAGGAACTTATTTGGGCTATTCTAACCTTAAAAGGAGAAAGAAAACTTTTATATTTATCATAGACTTGCATTGCTAAAATTTCCGTTGGCGCCAAGTAGGCAACCTGCCAGTTTGATTTATAAACTAAGAGCGAAGCCCCAATTGCTATTAAAGTTTTTCCCGAGCCAACTTCGCCTTCGAGTAGTCGGTTCATCGGCCTTTGATTTAAATTTTTAGAAACTTCCCATAAAACTATTTTTTGATCTTGAGTTAAATCAAAAGGCAAAGAGGAGACAAAAGATTTCAAAAGATTGACATCTAAATTGATTTTAGGATAAGGGAGAGAGGAAGTTTGTTGTTTCAGTTTCATTAAATAAATTTGGGATAAAAGCAAAGATTCAAAAATAAACCTTTCTTTTGCTTTTTTGGCTAATGCTAGACTATCCGGAAAATGAATTTGATTTAAAGCAGTTTTTAAAGGAAGAAGTTGATATTTTTTTAAAATAAAAAAGGGTAGATAGTCAGGAGGTAAACTTACTGATTTTAAGGCTTGAGCTATTAAATATCGCAGACCCCTTGAAGTTAATCCTTTGGTTTCTGGATAAATAGGCACCAATCTGGCAGTATGTTTTAAACTATCAAAAAAATTTTTTTCCAGTTTTTGTTGGGAAACGATTTCATAAGACGGAGATACGAGAACAAGTTTTTTACCTTGCCTTTTAACTTTCGCAGATAAAGAGACAGTGGTATTAACTTTTAAAGTTCTTAAAAGATAAGGCTGGTTAAACCAAATTGCTTTAATGGATGAATTGTCATCAGTAACGGTTGCTTCAATAATGAACATTTTTCTTCTAAAGCTTCGTCTGAGATTTATTTTTGTAATCGTACCGTATACCGTAGCGGTCTCGCCTTCTTCTAATTGGCTAATTTTTTTAATTTTAGAAAAATCCTCATAGCGAAAAGGAAAATGCCATAAAAGATCTTTTATGGTCTCTATTCCGAGTTTTTCTAAATAATTTAAAGAACGGGGGCCCACCCCTTTGAGTTTAGAAACCGAATCCGGAAGTAGAAGCATAAATAAAATTCACTTATCAAAGCCTCCCCGCGAGGAATCGAACCTCGATTTCAGGCTCCGCAAGCCCGCGTTTTATCCGTTAAACTACGAGGAGAAAATCTTATAATTTATAGTATATCAGAAGTTCTCTTGAAAGAAAAGGAGATTTAAAGCATAATAAGATTGATTATTAAAATGAGTCAATATAAAACTTTAGCCATTGTTTTAAATTATGAGTCAGTTAATGAAGATGACCGGAGTTATACTTTTTATACAGAAAAGTATGGCAAAATATCTCTTTTAGCCCAAGGTGCCAGTAAAATTAAAGCTAAATTAAGCGGGCATTTAGATAAAATTAATTTGGTAGAAATTATTTTTACTACTACTTATCAGAATCGTTTAATCACTGCTTTAGTGAAAGATAGCTTCATAAATATTAAGAAGAAATTGAAGCCGCTGGAGGCCGCTTTTTATATTACCCACCTATTAGCAGAGTATACTCTTTTTAATCAAAAGGATTCAAACCTCTGGCAACTACTTTTAAATTCGTTGTATTTTTTGGAGGAAAATTCAACTAAATTTGAAGAAGTGGCAGATTTTACTCCTTTGTATTTCAACGCTCAACTTTTAAATAATTTAGGAGTGGCGCCATTTTTAGAAGGTTGTGTAGTTTGCGGTTCACAAATTAACACTAATTTTTTTAGTTTTGAGGAAAAAGGTCTGGTTTGTCCAAAACATAAAAAAGAAACTAATTTAAGAATTGATAGCCAAAAAATAAGAATTCTTCAGAGTCTTTTTACTGCTTCTTTGGATAAATTCAAAAAACCGCAGATTATTCTTAATGTTTTAAAAGAAAAGAAATTTCTTTATCAATTCTTTGAAAAATTTACTTTATCAATTAAATCGGTTATAATGTAGGAAAGCTTGCTAGATCATAATATTATGCAACTTAACAAAGTAAAAAATTTTTTTCAAACTTTTTGGGCCGGAATATTGGTAGCATTAATCGCTGTTGGAGTGGTCTATTTTATTTATAACTCCTTCAAGTACAAAGGAGTAAGTTTTGTGGTAGAAGGACCGGATAGGGTAAAATCAGGAGAAATTTTAAACCTTCATCTAATTTATAATAATAATTCAAGAACAACCCTTCAAGGAGGAGAAATAGAAATAAAATTACCAAAAGGAGTTATTTCGATTGAAGAGCCGGATAAAGAGATTGTTAATGTTTATTTGGGCGAAATTGCGTCAAAAAGTTTTGAGGATAAACTTTTAAAAGTTTTAGTTACCGGTGAACCAAAAACCACTAAAACTATTCAAGCTGTCTTCCGTTATCGGCCGAAATCTTTGACTTCTGATTTTGAAATCCCCGTAGACTATAATGTTTTGATTTATGGTTCAAATTTTGCTTTAGAGGTAAATTTTCCTCCAGAAGTGTTTTTAGACCAAAGCTTTCCTCTTGAATTGAACTGGAATAGTCAAAGCCAAGAAATTTTGGATAAATATGGAGAAATTGGAATAAAAGCGAGTTGGCCCCAAGGTTTCAATTTAGTAGAATCAAACCCTGTGGCTGCCGAGGAAAATAATTTTTGGCCTTTAGGGGTAATAATGCCATATGCCTCTGGAAAAATTAGAATGACTGGTTTATTGTTTGGAGAAGCAGGAGAGACAAAAAAGATCATTTTTGCTTTGGGGATTAAAAGAAGCGGAGAATTTTTGCCTCTCGAAAAAACTGAGGCCTATATTAGTTTAGTTAACAACCCCTTGGAAATCACCACCCTTGTCAATGGGGAGAAAAATTATGTTGCGGATTGGGGGGAAACATTAAATGTAGTAATCAATTTTAAAAATAATTATACCACCCCTTTGCGAAATCTAAATTTAAAGACTACTTTAAATGGCGATGTTTTAGATTTTTCCACTTTAAAAGCACCAAAAGCCCTATTTTCTTTGAGAACTCACACTTTGAGCTGGGACGGAACGAAGGTGGAAGATTTGTATAATTTAAACCCTCAAGATAGCGGTTCTTTGAATTTTTCTATTAAGCTTAAGGAAGATTGGCCAATGGTAAGTCCAGCTCAGAAAAATCCAATGATTGAAATTAAAACAACTCTTGAAAGCGCTAATGCGCCAGAAGAAGCACCAGTAGCCGGCTTGCCAACGGCAGTTTCAATTAATAATATAAAAATTAATACCAATTGTAATTTAGAAATAACCAGTTATTTTAGAGATGCTAAATCAGGAATAGCCAACCAAGGACAGCTGCCTCTTAGAGTAGATGAACCAACTGACTTTACCATTCATTTTAAAATTTTAAATTCTTTTAACAATTTAAATAATGTTCAAATAAAGACAAGTCTACCCCAAGGAGTGGAATTTACTTCAATGATTGCTGGCAATTATGGCGACAATCTTCCTCATTATGATAAAAATAATCGGATTTTGACTTGGGAAGTTAAAAGCGTTGAAGCTGGAAGTGGTTATCTTATTCAGGCACCTGAATTGATTTTTCAAGTGAGAGTTACTCCTCAATTGAGCCAAATTAATCAAGCGATTGAATTGATTGAAGAAACAACTTTTAAAGCAACCGATGCTTTTACTTTACAAGAGATTAACAAAGTTTATCCACCAGTTCTCTCCAATAAACTAACGGATTCAACTGTTTATTTTTTTCAGGGAATAGTCCAGCCATAGTCTAATAAGAAAAAGAATGAGAAAAAATCAACCTTTGGAAGATAAAAGCGATTTAACGAATAAAATTGTTTCCTTATGCAAAAGGCGAGGATTTATTTTTCCTTCTTCAGAAATTTACGGGGGTTTGGCAAATACTTGGGATTTTGGCCCTTTAGGAGTGGAACTCAAAAATAATATTAAAAAATATTGGTGGGATAAAATGATAAAAGAAAAAGATGATATTGTTGGTTTAGATTCAGCCATAATTTTAAATCCAAAAACTTGGGAAGCTTCCGGCCATCTTTCAAGCTTTTCTGACCCCTTGGTAGAATGTAAGAAATGTCATACAAGATTCAGGTTCGATTATTTAAAAAAAGGAAAATACGGGGAAATAGAATTAGAAGACGGCTATCCTCAATGTCCTTTATGCGGCGGCCAGTTGACTGAAGAAAAAAAATTTAATTTAATGTTTAAAACTTATTTTGGTCCAGCAGAAGAGACTGCTAATATTGTTTATTTGCGGCCAGAAACCGCTCAAGGAATCTTTTTAAACTTCAAAAATATCCTGAATACTACTAGGAAAAAGATTCCTTTTGGGATTGCGCAGATAGGAAAGGCCTTTAGGAATGAAATTACTCCCTCCAATTTTATTTTTCGAACTAGAGAATTCGAACAGATGGAAATGGAATATTTTATTACTCCCAAAGAAGATAAAATTTGGTTTGATTATTGGAAAAAAGAAAGGATGAATTGGTATTTAAGTTTAGGCGTGAAAAAAGAAAACCTTAGGTTTCGAAAGCATGAAAAAAATGAACTTGCTCATTATGCCAAAGAAGCAGCCGATATTGAGTATAATTTTTCTTTTGGCTGGTTAGAATTAGAAGGGATTCATAACCGGACCGATTATGATTTAATGAACCATCAGAAGTATTCTGGCATAGATTTAAAATATTATAATAACGAAACGAAAGAAAAATATCTTCCTTATATCATTGAAACCTCAGCCGGCGTAGAAAGAAGTGTTTTGACGGTTTTAACCGACAGTTATACTGAAGAAAAAGACAGGGTTATTTTAAAAATAAATCCGAAGTTGGCGCCTTATAAAGTGGCAGTTTTCCCGCTTTTAGCAAATAAACTTGATTTAGTGAAATTGGCCAGAGAGATATATGATGATTTAAGAAAAAATTGGAAATTTCAGGTGGTCTTTGACAGTCGGGGTAATATTGGCGGCAGGTATTATAGTCAAGATGAAATCGGAACTCCTTACTCTATAACAGTTGATTTTGAAAGTTTAGAGAAAAAAGATGTTACGATTAGGGATAGAGACACAACTAAGCAAGTGAGAGTAAAAATTAAAGATATTAAAGAGTGGCTAGATAGAAATTTATAAAATGGTAAACTACCAAGTTCATAAATTTTCAAATGGTTTGCGGCTTTTAATGGTACCTTCAAAAGAAGTTCATTCTTTTAAATGTAGCGTGATGGTTAAAACCGGCAGCGATTATGAAAATAAGCGAAATAACGGTATCTCTCATTTTTTGGAACATATGTGTTTTAAAGGCACGAAAAAGCGACCTTCTAATTTAGTCATTAGTCAAGAATTAGATGAAGTTGGAGGAAGCTATAATGCCTTTACTTCAAGGGAAGTTACTGGTTATTGGACTAAAGTTTCGGATTACCATTTTAAAAAAGCAATTGACATTACTTCTGATATTTTCCTGAATTCAGTTTTTAGAGAGAGCGATGTCGAAAAAGAAAAACGAGTGATACAAGAGGAAATTAATATGTATTTAGATGACCCGAAGGAGAAAGTTTGGGATAATTTTTTTGAATTATTATATAAAAATCAACCGGCAGGTTGGCCAATCGCCGGCTCTAAAGAAAATGTTTTAAAGTTTCGGGCAGGGGATTTATTTTCGTATCGTTTGTCTCAATACCGGGCAAAATCAGTAGTTTTAGTCGTAAGCGGAAATTTTAAAGCGAAGGAAATTGTTTCTTTAGTTAAAGATTATTTCAGAAAAATTCCAGGGGGTAAAGCAAAAGAGAAAATTAAAACAAAAGAAAAACAAATTAAACCTCAATTATCTTTAGAATACAAAAAGACTGATCAAACCCATCTTCGTCTTGGCGTAAGAGGGATTAACCTTTTTGATCCGAGAAGATATGCTCTTCATGTTTTGGATACAATACTTGGTGGCGGCATGTCTTTCCGATTATGGCAGTTAGTGAGAGAGAAGCTAGGGGCGGCTTATTATGTTTCTAGTTTTGTCGAAAGTGCAACTGATAGAGGAATATGGGGAATCACTGCCGGTATTGACAATGATAGGATTAATTTAATCATTTCCGAGATTTTAAAAGAATGGAAAGAATTAAAACAGGATTTAATTACACCCAAAGAAATTAAAAAAGCCAAAGAAAATATTAGAGGGAAAATATTACTAGCGACCGAAGATATTCATCAGGTTGCGAATTATTATGCTTTTGACCTACTTTATAAAAATAAAATTGAAACCTTTGAACATTATCTAACTAATATTTTGAAAGTTAAACCATCAGATTTAAACAAATTAGCCAATGACCTTTTAAAACCGAGTAATTTGAATTTAGCCGTTATCGGTCCTTTTAAAAACAAATCAAGGTTTTTACAAATCTTGAAAATTTGATATAATATAATAGTGCAAGAATTAAATTTTGACTTTTAAATTTTGACTCATATTACCATGTTTGAGAAAAAACCAAATAATTTGACTTTATCTTGGCAGAGTGTTATTAGGCTCTATCTGCCAATTATTTTAATAATTGTCTTATGGTATTTTAGAAGTATTCTTTTAATAGTAATTTTGGCTTTTATTATCGCTTCTATATTTGAAAAGCCGATTGATTATTTATCTTTGAGGTGGAAAAATCGCTGGTTAGCAACCTTAGTTGTGTATTTAATCTCCCTTACTATCTTTTCCATTTTAATTTATTTTTCTGCGGTTATTGTAATTAGAAATTTTGATCAACTATCTAATGTTTTACCTAATTGGCTTCAAGAAAAAATAGAAACTAGCGGAATTTTTAATTATAGAAATTTTCAAATTACTGGTTTAAATTTAAGCCGAGCGACAGAGGATTTAAAAACTCTTTCAACTCAATTATTTAATTTTATTAAACAAAGTGTTGCTTTTTTCTCAAAAATAGTAGGCGGAACTTTTACTGTTTTTCTGGTGTTTCTTTTGTCTTTTTTTATTAATACAGAAAAAAATGGCATTGAAAAAGGGATTAGATTTTTAGTCCCTTGGCAGTACGAAGATTACGCAGTTTATCTTTGGGATAAAGCGAGACAAAAAGTAGGGAATTGGTTTTTCTCTCAAATACTTTTAAGCCTATTCGTTGGTTTATCAGTTTTTATTGTTTTGAGTATTCTCGGAATAAAACGGGCTGAATTTTTAGGGCTTTTAGCCGGTATTTTGGATTTTATCCCTTATCTAGGACCATTTATTGCTGGAATCATTATTGTTGTTTCTACTTTAAGCCAGAATTTGATTAGTGGAATAGTCGTTTTAATTGCTTTTATTATTATTCAAATAGTGGAAGGAATCATCTCTCCTTCTCTAAAAGCAAAGGCAATGAAATTAAATCCAATAATAATCATTATTTCTCTTCTGATTGGAGCAAAAATGGCTGGGGCAATCGGAGTGGTTATTATTTTGCCTTTAGCGGCAACTTTTGTTGAATTTTTGAAAGATTTACGCTCTGGCAGACTCCAAAGTTATCTGCCTCAAAGAAGATTATTGTAAGAATATTGAAAAATGATTTTTGACTCTCATACTCACTTAAATTTGGCTGCTTTTGATTTAGATAGAGAGAGTTTAATAAAAAAATACCTCAAACAAGGTATTTTTTTGATTAATGTGGGCACTTGTTATCAAACTTCTTATTTAGCGACAGATTTAGCCAAAAAGTATTCAAATTGCTGGGCAAGTATTGGCCTACATCCTTCGCATACCTTTCCATCTAAAAAAGACGAAAAAGAGATGAATTATTCATCAGAAATTTTAAAAGAGGAAGAATTTGATAAGCGATTTTCAAAGCTTTTAGATAGAAATAAAGTAATAGCAGTTGGGGAATGCGGTTTGGATTATTCTTATTTTAAAAATTTTTCCAGCCAAAAACAAATTGAATATCAAGAAAAAGAAAAGAAAAATTTTTTGGCCCAAATAAAAGTTGCCAAAGTTAAAAGATTGCCGATGATTTTTCATTTGCGCAACCTTTACTTAGAAGCATTAGAGATTTTATCAGAAGAGAAATTTACAGGAGGCGGAGTTTTTCATTTTTTCAGTGGCACCTTAGAAGAAGCAAAAAAAATTCTGAGGGAAGGGTATTATTTAGGATTTTCAGGAATAATTACTTATTCTGATAAATACGATAAAATAATAAAAGAAGTTCCTATAGAAAGAATTTTGGTTGAAACGGATGCACCTTATGTTGCCCCTTTTCCTTATAAAGGTAAAAGAAACGAACCTTTGTATGTAAAAGAAGTGATAAAAAAAATTGCTGATTTAAAAAATTTAACTTTTGAGGAAGTAGAAAATCAGACTTTTAAAAATACCTTAGAGTTGTTTAGAATAAAATTAAACCCTGATAATAATCGGTAAAACCATTGGCCGACGTTTGGTTTTTTTAAAGAGGAACATTCCGATTTCTTCTTTTAAGGTATTACGAAGATAAGTGTCATTTATTATCTGTTCTTTCGCTAAATGGCTGACAATATTTTGAATTTGTTTTTTCGTTTCGTTAATTAAATCCTTAGATTCTTTCATATAGACAAAACCGCGGCTTACTACTTCTGCTTCTTTAATTAAGAAACCGGTTCTTTTGTCAACCGGAGCAATAATGACAAAAATACCATCTTGGGCTAAAATTTGCCTATCTCTTAAAACTATCTCCGAAATATCGCCAACCCCTAAACCGTCAACCATTACATAGTTGGTGGGAACGAATTTTTCTGTTGCAATAATTCTGTCTTTGTATAATTCTATTATTTGGCCATTAGTAGCAGTGATGATATTTGAAGGAGGAATATTTAAGGATTCTGCCAATTGGGCGTGGGACTTTAGTTTAGAATAATGTCCGTGAATTGGCATAAAAAAATTCGGTTTTGTTAAACTAATCATCATTTTTAAATCTTCTTGATAACCATGACCAGAAGCATGAATATCAAGCATTTTGTAGTGATAGATAATCGCCCCCTGTTTAGCCAAACTGTCTTTTAAAGATTGAACAGTGATTTCGTTTCCCGGGACAATTGAAGAAGAGAAAATAATCGTATCTCCCTTTTGGATTTTAAGATTTTTGTGTTCTTTATTGGCAATCTTCATAAGAGTTGCTTCGCTTTCTCCTTGAGCGCCGGTGCACAGTACTGTAATTTGGTTTGGGTTTAATCGAGCCATTTCTTTGATACCCAAGAAAGTATCTTTGGCTGCTTGAATATAGCCCAATCTTTGGGCAATTAAAAGATTAGTTTTCATTGTGAAACCCTCAATAATCACTTTTCTTTTGTATTTCTCCGAAAGAGTAATAGCCTGTTGTAAGCGGCTGATAAGCGAAGCGAAAGTCGCCATAATAATTCTTCCTTTTGCTTTGGCGAAAATCGTATCAAGATTTTCCATAATCATTGTTTCCGATAAGGAATGGCCTGTCATTTCAACATTGGTTGAATCGGATAAAAGCAAGGTCGTACCATCGGAGGAAATTTCGGCGATTCGGTTTAAATCAGCAGGAATATCAGCAATAGGCTGAAAATCAAACTTATAATCAGTAGCATAAATGATTTTTCCAGCCGGTGTTTCAATGGCAAAACCGATCGTTTCCGGAATATTATGATTCAAATGGAAAGTTCTTATTTTAAAAGCGCCAAGAATTAAAGGTTTATCCTGATCAATTTCCAAGTTTTCAATATCTAATTTTTTTAAGTAAAGAAAATCTTCCTGCCTTTTTAAAATAATCGCCTTTGCTAAAGGAGTAGCATAAATTGTCGGATAATTTAGTTGGGAAATAAGATAAGGAATAGCGCCGATATGGTCATAATGGGCATGAGTAATTAAAATACCCAAGATTTTTTTCTCCGGATGGATTTTTAAATACTCAATATTGGGAATAATAAAATCTATGCCGGGAGTATTTTCGTCAGGAAATTGCAGCCCCATATCAATAATTAATACTTGATTCTGATATTCAACCAGAGTCATATTGCGACCGATCTCTTCTAAGCCGCCCAAAGGAATAATTTTAACTAATTCCTGAGGTTTTGTTTTAAAAGATGTTTTTTTAGGATTTCTCATATTTTTTAGAATTTAGAATTATGAATTATGAATTTAGAAT
>ERZ795051.4871-NODE-4871-length-12230-cov-5.486982_pt1 | contig 12230 bp, 6 predicted proteins | sample MGYA00375135_ERZ795051 | MGnify/ENA primary metagenome ERZ795051 (study PRJEB30180, sample SAMN05720222) | activated sludge metagenome | isolation source: Anaerobic digester | place: Japan | collected 2015-05-26 ... | reverse complement strand
AAATAATCTTTCTCTAAATGCCTGTATATACATAAAAAAGGCAATTCCTTCAACGAAATATCTCGAAAAATTCCCTGTTTTATCCGCCAGAAGTTTTCCAGCAATACCAAGTCCAAGTCCAAGAGAAGAAAAAATAGCCCATATCCTCATAAGATGTGAATTATATTCATTCCACGCATCCGCAGCACTGGTTATTGTTGGAGCAGAATCAAGTTCTCTATATAAAACCTGTAGACTAATCTGTGATTCATATCTGTTGAGCGCAGCGACAATAATATTTGCAGTCATTCCATTAAAAATATAATAAATGGGAATTGCAAAATCAGGCAGTCCAATATAAAAACTTGCTAAATACCCAATTGCATAAAGAGAAAAAAACAAAAAAAGGTCAGAGACCCTGTATAGTAAAATCCCTCTTTTACATCCATTTATTAGAGATGTTATTTCTTCATTTGTTGGAGTTCTTTCTTCTTGTTTTATTTTATCCAAAAGTAATTTATAACTTTTATTAAATGTAAATCTCTCAAGATTATAAACAAAAATCATATCAATATAATCTTCTATCGCTTTTTCTGCTTCTTCTTTTAGAACTTTGTTTTCGCATAAATATTTTATTTCTTCCATTACTTTCTTTTTAAAATCATTTAAAGATATTGGAACAAGGAATTTAATAAAAGATGAAATTTTTTCTTTCTCATCATCAGTTAAGTGGAATTTTTCAAAAACAGAAAGTATTTTCTCCTTTTCATTTCTTTCAACATACCCCATTATATCTTTTTTTATTTTCCCATATTCATTTGAAAAATTTGAAATACCTTTTTTTCTTAAAATCTCAAAAAGTTCTCTTTCAAAATTTCTCCATGTTCTTATTTCTTTACTTTCAATAATTCTTTTAAATTTTTCTGAATCAAGTACTTGCTGAACTTTTGTTGAAGGGAGATTTTCACTCAATTTAAGGGACTTTTTCATATAATATATTTCAGCAGGCGCTCTGACAAAAGCAAGAAGTCCAGAAGCAAGGGTATACCAGGTATTACCTTTAAGACGTTCTGCAATTCTAACAAAAATACTTGCATTTACAATTGCCGCTGAAAAATTTGCAAGGACACTTAATCTTATTAAATGTTGTACTTCCGGAAAAAGGCCATCTTCTGAGTAAAATGCCCTTAAATTTGGACTTTTAAATCCATATATAGCCCTTTTTATAATTGCAAAAGGTGAAAGTGAAGTTGATGTTATTTCTTCTTCATCATATTTTATTAGAAGGGACTCACCTTCTTTTATTTCATTTTTTAATTTTAGAATAAATTGAAAATTAGGTGAACAAAAATATGGTTTTTCTTTATTTTCATCTCTTATTTTTACTTCCCAAAAATTTATTTTTTTTGCTATTTCAATTTCGCCAAATTGTTGATTTTCAAAAAATCCTATTATATTTCTTCCTTTAACCAGCATTTTCCCCTTTTTCTCATTAAGAAAGGATATACAATATCCCCTCTCATAAAAAAATTCTCTGACATATTCAAGGATAATTTTTTTATCAGTAATTCTATATATAATATCTCCCTTTACAATAAATTTTAATGTTTCAGTAAGGTTAAGTTTCTTTTCTATTCTTACAGGAACAACTTTTACAATAATCCCATTTTTGGTAATTTTGCCTTTATATTCTCTATTAAATTTATCAAAATATCTATATCTTTCAACAAAGGGATTAAAAGACCATGCATGCTCTTTTATAATTTGAGTATTATTTGTCATAGCAACTTTTTCAATTGCTTTTTCAATTATTTCTTTTTTTCTCATACTTTTATTTTCCTTTTTAATACACATCTGTCAACAATTATTAACAAAAAGTTAATTTTGAAACGAATTTGTTTGAATAAATAGAAAAGATTTTTGTGGACATTCCAGTTATTTATTTCCAATACTATGAAGAATTATGCTTTTTTCTTACCTCTTTGCAATATCTTTTCTTCATAAATAGTATAAAGAATTGGTACAAAGAATAGAGTTAAAAGGAAGGATACAAGAAGCCCGCCAATAAGAGACCAACCCAATGGAACCCACATTTCTGCACCTTCTCCTTTTGATAATGCCAAAGGAACAAGACCAAAAATTGTAGTAAGAGTTGTCATAAGAACTGCTCTCAGTCGTAATTTCCCTGCCTGTACAACTGCTTCATGTAATTCAACACCTGCTTTTCTTAAATCCTTTATAAAACTTATAAGAACAATACCTGTTTCCAAGCCAATCCCTACTATCATAATTACACCAATAAAAGAGAAAATAGAAAGGGTATTACCTGATAAAAATAATGCCCATACAACTCCAATAAGAGCAAATGGAATAGCAAACATTATAACAAATGGGTCAATAATGGACTCAAATTGTGCTGCCATAATCATAAATACAAGAATTATTCCTAATATCAAAGCAAATGTAAGTTGTTTAAAACTTTTTTGTTGTTCTTCATATTCACCACCAAAATATATTGAAAAACCCTGTGGAAGTTGTAATTTTTCTAATTTTTCATTAATTTCATTTACTACACTTCCTAAATCCCTTCCATAAATTTCACCTTCTACTTTTACAACTCTTTCTCTATCTCTTCTTTCTATTTTTAATGGGCCTGTTCCTTCTTTTATTTCTGCTATTTCAGTTAAATGTATTTTTTTACCAGAAGGAAGCGTAATAAATAAATTTTCCAAATTCTCTCTTTTTGTTCTATCTTCTTCTCTCAGTTTTACCTCAATATCATATTCATCCCCACTTTCTCTATAATAAGTTGATACCTTACCTTTAAAAGATGTCTCTACCATATGAGAAATTGTTGCAACATCCAGCCCAAGTGTAGATGCTTTTTCTCTATCTATTAAAACCTGTAATTCTGGTTTACCTTCTTTTCTTGATATTTCTACATCACCTACGCCTTTTGTATTTTTTAATATCTCTTCAACTTTATGAGATAAAGTCCTTGCCTGGTCAAAATCATATCCCCTGACACCTACTGATAATGCTTTTGAGCCACCAAACATCATTGCACTCATAGAGGATGGGTTATATCTTACTTCTGTATCTGGAAAACAGTTAAGTTTATCTTTTATATCATAAGCAATTTGTCTTGGTGTCCTTTTTCTTTTTTCCTTATCAATAAGTTTTATATTTATACTTCCGATATTAGAACCTTCTTCTCCGCCCAATAAAGAAGAAAGTCCACCTGCTCCTTCACCCCAGCGAGAAAATCCTGTTTGAATTTCAGGGACATTTTTATATATAATATCTTCTACCCCTTTTGTTATTTCCCCTGTCTTTTCATATCTTGTTCCTATTGGAAGTGTAATTTTAAATGCTACTCTTCCTTCATCCATTTCGGGAATAAATTCAGTTCCAATAAATTTGACAAGAAGTAAACTTAAAAAAAGTAAAGCAGCACTACCAAATACAACTTTTTTTCTATTCCTTAAACACCATCTTAACAGGTCACCATAAGCATTATCTAATTTTTTAAACCATGCCTCAGTAAAAGAAGTTATCTTATCTAAAATTCCTTTTTTCTTTTCATTTATTTCTTCTTTTTTTGGTGTAGAAAGTAACTTAGACGAAAGCATTGGAATAAGCATAAGGGCATTAAATAGAGAAGCAATAAGTGTTGCTGAACAGACAAATGCAAGTTGACCAAAGAAAATTGCAGTAAGACCACCTGTGAACATTATAGGCAAAAATATTGCTACCATACATAAAACAGAAGAAGATATAGAACCTGCTACTTCATTACCACCAACAATACATGAATTTATGACTTCTTCACCATCTTCTAAATGACGGTGAATATTTTCATGAACAACAATTGATGCATCTACTACCATTCCTATTGCGATTGCTAAAGCAGATAGAGAAATAATATTTATTGTATAACCAGCCATGTATAAAAAAACAAATGTAATAATCAGAGAAATTGGAATAGCACTTGCAATAATAAGAGAAGAACGGATATTACCTAAAAAGAAAAAAATAACAAATATAACAAGTATTCCACCACTTATAAGAGAATTTTTTAAGTTATTTATTGACTTTACTATCTGGTCTGATGAATCACTTACAAGAGAAAATTTAACATCAGAAGGTAGTGTCTTTTTTAATGTTTCAAGTTTTTTAAATACAGCCCTGCATGTATTTACAGTATTTGCATCTGACTCTTTTTGAATCATTAAAACCATTCCAGGATGCCTATCAACATGTGTTTCCTGTGTTATTTCTTTAAAACTATCTTTAACTTCTGCTATATCTTTAATTTTTATTGGAATTCCATTATAAACACCTATTGCAATATCTTCTATTTCTTTTACTTTAACTTCTTCTGGAACTCTAACAATATAATCAAATTTGCCTTCTTTTATATGTCCACCTGGTGTAGATAAATTTGCCGCTACTATTGCATTTTCAATCTGGGCTATAGAAATGTTATATGCTTTTAATCTCTCAGCATCTAATTCAACCAATATAGCCCTTTCAAGTCCACCTTGGACAACTGCACTTGCAACTCCTGTAACACTTTCTAATGGAATACAAACATTATCTTCAAGAAGTTTTTTAAGTCGTGGATATGTTTCTTCTGCACTTACTCCATAGACCAGAATTGGCATCATATTAACATCTAATTTATAAATTACAGGGTCATCTGCTTCATCAGGAATTAGTGGTTTAACACGGTCAAGTTTATCCCTAACATCATTGACTGCATTGTCTAAATTTGTTCCCCAATTAAATCTTAATGTAATACCTGACATACCCTCTTGTGAAAATGCCTCTATTTTATCAAGATTATCAACAGTAGCAAGTTGTTCTTCTGCTACACGGGTAATTCTTTCTTCAACTTCTTCAGGTCCTGCTCCTTCATAAGTCGTAAGAACCATAATTGAAGGAATTTCAATATCAGGTAATAAGTCCAGACCTAAACGCGTTAAAGAAACACCGCCAAGTATAAGAATACCTATAAAAATCATAGCGGTAGTAACTGGTTTTTTAACTCCTATTTCTGGTATACTCATTTTTTCTTCTCCTTAAAGTCAAATACATTTTTTATTGATTTTCCTGCTTTTTCGCCTGTTTTCTTCAGATTCTCTCCTAATTTTTCTGCTGTTTCAATAACATTTGAACCAATTTTATCTTTAATACTTTTAGCAACTGCCTGTTCTATTGTTTCTTTTATATTAATTTTTAAATTATTTAAATTCCCGGATATTTCAAAATCAAAATTCAAATAGCCATTTTTATCTTCTAAAAATTTAACAAAACCATTTGCTGGTAATCCCAATAATGTTTTCTTTACAAATCCACCTTTACTATCTATTTTCAAATTTTTTATTTCAACATGTTGTTTGCTTATCAGATAATTTTTTTTACACTCTGCATCAGAATCAACCCAAACTTGACCTTCTTTAATCATAACAGGTATATCAGGATATAGATATAAAAAATCGCCAAGTGAAATTTTTTCAATTTTTGTTTTTGCCTTAAAACTAATCGGGCCGCCTAAAAATACCCCTTCCCCATTGCTTTTGATTGTGGCAGGATTAGATGAGGCAATAATTCCACTTATATTAAACTGACTTGGAATATTTTTATCATTAGGTATATTTACATTTCTTAAGTCAAAATTAAAATTCTTTATAAGAAAGGTAGGTTGTTTAGAACACATTTTATAACTATACAGAGCAATTTCTCCTTTCTGTATAGATAACTTATCTAAATGAAAATTTAAAGGCGAAGAAGATTCAGAAGAATTAGAAGAAGGTGGATTGGAAGTTTTTTTTATTTTTGAAAGATAATAAGTAATATTTGTTTCTCCATTTTTTAACTGTACTAAATTAATCTCTGGCTGTAAAATTGTAATTCCATTTACAACTAATTGTTTCTTCAAAAGGGGTAGAATGGATATTTTTACCTTTATTGTTTTTATTTGCAGAAAATTATTAGCCATAAACCCAGGCGGTTGAAGTAATTCCACATTTTTTATTATTACTGAGCCCCTAAAAATTGAAATATCAATAGAACCGATTTTAAGTTGGTCTCCAAAAAAAGGTTCAACTTTCTTTGAGATAATTTTTTCTGCTAATGGACTGATAACAATCTGTAAGCCAACTAAACAAATTATAACCAGAACAATTACTATCACAAATATCTTCCAAAACCTTTTGTTTCTTTTCATTTTTACCTTCTAATAAAATTATTTTTTATTCTCTTCACAATTATTCTACCAACATAACTTCAATTCCATCTTTTACTGTATTTTGCCCTTCAATAATTAAATTTTCATTTTCTGTCAATCCGGATGTAACTTCTATTTTGTCTACTTCTTGTAATCCAGTAGTTATTTCTTTCATTTTTGCATAATTACCCTCTACAACAAAAACACATTTTTTACCTTCTCTTTCAACGATTGCATCAAAAGGAATAACTATAACATTTTTATGAGAAGTAATAATAATATTTGTTCTTGCAAACATCCCTGGTTTTAAAAGATAATTTTGATTTTTAACAGAAATTTCAACTTCTGTTGTTCTTGTTTGTGGGTCTGTAATTGGTGAAATATTATAAACTTTACCTATAAACAATTTGTCAGGATAAGCATCTACTTTTACTTCAACTGACTGACCTTTTTTTACTTTACTTATTTTTTTTTCTCCAACATTAACAACAATTTTTACTGTATCAATATCAACGATAGTTACAATAGGAGCACTTTTTGACATGGATGCTTCAGTTATAATTTCTCCTTCATCAATAAATTTTTCTGCTACTACACCATTTATAGGAGAGGTAATTCTTGTATCTCCTAATTTTATTTTTGCAAGTTCAAGTTGTGCTTCTAAACTTTCAACTTCGTGATAGGCGGATTCACATGCAGTTCTTGTATCATCCAATTTCTTTTCAGATATAACTTTTTGGTTAAATAAGTCCTTCATTCTTTCATAATCCTTCTTTAAATTCTCATAATTTATTCTTGCTGCTGATAATTGATTTTCTATTTGTTTTACTGCTAAAGCATTATTTCTATAGTCAACCTGGGCAATTAGTCCACCTTTCTTAACATAATACCCTTTATCAACAAATAATTTTTCTACTTGTCCTGTAACTTTTGAAAAAACTGTAACCTGAGACCATGGCTGAATATCCCCGGAAGCAGAAACAACTTCCCTGACATCTCCTCTTTTTACCTGCATTATTTTAACAGGAATTTTAACTACTTCTTCCTTTACTTCATTACCTCTTCTTTTCTTTATATTTTTTACAATTGCATTACCCAATCCAATAACAAAAAGAATTAAAATACAAATAAGTAAAATTTTCTTTTTCATTATTCCACTCCTTTCCCACTTGCCTTTTCAAGTTCAGCAAAAGAAATGTGATAATCATATAATGCCTGAGAATAATTATTTGTCGCTTCTGTCAAAGAAGTTGCTGCTTCAATTACCTCTGTTGTTGTTGCCATCCCTTCCTGGTACAGGAGGTTTGCAACTCTTAAGTTTTCTTCTGCTGTTTCCATTTGTTTAAGTCGCTCTTCAATACTTTTTTCATTAGCAAGTAAGTTCAAATAACAGTTTTTAACTTCTAATTCAATTGATTTTTTTGTAATTTCAAGTTGTTTTTCTACTTGTTTTTTTTCACTTTCTGCTTGCTTTACTTTATCTTTTGTTTCACCCCAGTTCCATATATCAAGAGTAAGAGCAATTCCAGTATTCCAGTTTGGATTCCAACTATTTGGAGATACCTGTATTCCTCTATCAGTATTATAATTGTAAAAAAGATAGACCTGCGGATATAAATTACTCCTTTCTACATTTATTGCTCTATTATAAATTGATAAAAGTTTTTCCATACTCTTAATTTCAGGTCTGTTTTCCAATGCCAGTGTTTTCCAGTATTCATAATCCCTTTTATCTCCCTTTATTTCAAGTACATCTTCAACTTCAAATTCATTATCTATTGGGTTATTCAAGATATAATTAAAATTTGATTTTGAAATTTTGATTAAATTTTCTGCCTGGATTATTTGTGTTTCTGCATTTTTTACAGAGACCTCTGTTCTTAAAATATCAAGATTTGTTACAAGTCCCTGTTCAAATAATTTTTTTGCATCATCCATATGTTTTTCTAACATTTGTTTATATCTCTCACTTGTTTTTAAAAATTTATTTGCCTGTAATATAGAAAAATACCCTTTTTTAACATTAAAAATTAAATTCTGAAGTTGAACATTATACTCCAATTTTGCATTATCAAGGTTTTCTTTTGATATCTCATATGTCTCTTTAATTCTTTTTCCAGTATAAATTGGTTGAGATAATGATAATGAAAGATTATATAAATTATCATCTGTCCTAAATTTTTCACTATCTCCTGAATATGTATAGGCAAACGATGAAGTAAATTTTGGGAAAAAATATGTTTTTACTTCTTCTTTTTTATAATATGCCTGCTCTATTTTATCTTCTGAAATCTTTATTTCAAGATTATTGTTAATTGCAACTTTTATTGCATCTGGAAGAGTAAAAAAGTTCTCAGAAAAAACAAAACATGGAAAACACAAAAGCATAATTAAAAAGTATCTCATTTTATTTCCTCCTTACTCCATTTACAAATACATTAAATATAGCATCTTTTTTTTCAACAAGGGAATATTTTCTTCCATTTATATGCCATTTATGAATATTCCCATGCAGGATTCCAAGCAGAGAATAAAGAATATCATCTGGTTCAATATCTACTATTTTATTTCTTTCTATCTGTTTTTTTAAGTCCTTTTTTATAAAATCCCATCTATCAAAAAAGTCCTCCCAGAAATTTATAAATTTTTTATTTTTCAAAAATGGCTTTTCTTGAATCAAAATTTTAAAGAAATAAAAGTGTTTCTGATGATATTTTAAATACATTTCTATTCCCATTTTTATCCTTTCAAAAAAATCATCAATGTCTTCAATTGAGTCCTTAATCTCAATTACTAAATTATCAAGACCTTCTTTAATTATTAAATAAAAAAGTTCTTCTTTGTTTTTAAAATAATTATAAAATGTTCCTTTTCCGATTTTTGCTCTTTTTGTAATTTCCTCAATTGTTGTATTTGAATATCCTTTCTCACTTATTATTTTTTCTGCTACTGATAATATTAATTTTTTTTTATTCATTATGACTGACCAGTCAGTTTTACAATAAGTTATTATTTTACCCCCAATTTTTTTCCTGTCAATAGATAATGGTAAATAAATAATTTACTAATCACAGGGATTTTTCAGGTATAATATTTTTATGGATAATTTCAAACTCATATCAAAATTTAAACCTGCGGGAAGTCAACCAGAAGCAATAAAACAACTTGTTAAAAATTTAGAAAAAGGCGAAAAACAGCAAATATTACTTGGGATTACAGGTAGTGGAAAAACATTTACAATGGCAAATGTAATAGAAAAAGTTAATCGCCCTGTTCTTGTAATTTCTCATAACAAAACACTTGCTGCCCAACTTTATAGTGAATTTAGAGAGTTTTTCCCCGAAAATAAAGTCAGGTATTTTGTTAGTTATTATGACTATTATCAACCAGAAGCATATATTCCTGAAACAGATACTTATATTGAAAAAGACGCTTCAATAAATGAGGATATAGATAGATTACGGCTTGCTGCTACAAGTGCAATTTTATCAGGTAGAGATGTCATAGTTGTTGCAAGTGTTTCCTGTATTTACCCAATTGGCAGTCCAGAAGACCATAAAGCAATGATGCTTCATTTAGAAAAAGGGCAAAACACAGAAAGAAAATATATTTTGAAACGACTTATTGAAATTCAGTATGTAAGAAATGAGTTTGAATTAACAAGAGGTAAGTTAAGAGTAAGAGGGAATACAATTGAAATAATACCATCTTATGAAGAAATTGGAGTAAGAATTGGCATGGTAGGAAACAAAATTGTTAAAATTGAAAAATTTGACCCATTAACAAACAAAAAATTATCTGATGAAGAAGAAATTTATATTTATCCAGCAAAACATTTTGTTACACCAAGAGATAAACTCACAAAAGCAATAGAAAGTATAAAAGAGGAATTAGAAATATGTGTTGATGACTTTAAAAAAAGAGGAAAACTTCTTGAAGCAGAACGACTTGAAATGAGGACAAAATATGACCTTGAAATGCTTGAAGAACTTGGTTATTGTCATGGAATAGAAAATTATAGCCGCCATTTAGCAGGAAGATTACCAGGAGAAAGACCTGAAGTTCTTCTTGACTATTTTCCGGATGACTATTTAATTTTTATTGACGAATCTCATGTTACTGTTCCCCAAATAAAAGGAATGTATTTTGGAGATAAAGCAAGGAAGGAAACACTTGTTCAATATGGGTTTCGTCTTCCTTCTGCACTTGATAACAGACCCTTAAAATTTGATGAATTTACAAAACTTGCCAATAGTGTAATTTATGTCTCGGCAACACCTGGAAAATATGAACTTGAAAAATGTGGAGTAAATAGACTTGGAGAAAAATCACCTCTAATTGTTGAACAAATTATAAGACCAACAGGACTTATTGACCCGCCAATAATTGTAAAAGAGACAAAAACACAGATAGACGACCTAATTCCAAGAATAAAAGAAAGAATAAAGAAAAAACAAAGAGTTCTTGTAATAACTATAAGTAAACATTTAGCAGAGGAAATTGCTGATTACTTAAAAGAATTTGATATAAAAGTTATGTATTTACATTATGAGATAGATACACTTGAAAGAGTTGAAATTTTAAAGGACTTAAGAGAGGGGAATTTTGATGTTCTTGTTGGAATAAATTTATTAAGAGAGGGACTTGACCTACCTGAAGTTTCTCTTGTAGCAATACTTGATGCTGATAAAGAAGGGTTTTTAAGAAGTGAGACATCTTTAATTCAAATTGCAGGAAGAGCCGCAAGAAGTATTGATGGAGAGGTTGTAATGTATGCTGATAGAATAACAGATGCAATGAGAGGAGCAATTGAAGAAACAGAAAGGAGAAGGAAAATACAGATTGAATACAATAAAAAATATAACATAACACCTCGTTCAATTGAAAAACCAATCTATAAAAGTGTAAGTGAGATTCTTGGAGGGAAAAATATAAGAGAAGAAAGAAAAATAGCAGAAAAAGAAGAAGAATATTACGGAAAGGATGTTTTTCAGACAATAAAACGACTTGAAAAAAAGATGATGGGAGCAGCAAAAAAATTGGATTTTGAGCAGGCAATATATTACAGGGATAAAATAAAAAAACTAAAAGAAGAAAAATAAACTTAAACCTTTCAAATGTAAAAAACTATAATTTAAGATATTTAATTATTTCTATTAGTATGTTTTCATTTCTTCTTTTTCTCCTTTTTATTATTTTAACAGCATAAATATTATCCTAAATTCCCATATTTTTGGACACTAAGATATTCATACTATTTTTACATCAAATGTATACTAAAAATTAATATCCCCCTCACCCTTCCCCTCGGGCGTAGCCCTACGGGCGAGCCTATCCCCTGTGGGGAGAGGGGAGAAGAAGAGAGGGATATTTCCTTCTCCCCAACGGGGAGAAGGAAAGGATGAGGGGGCAAGTATTTTCCCCTTTATTAAACCGACTAAAGAAGCGAGGGGTAGCAAAGCAGAGTTGGTGCTTGTTTCTACAATACTTCCCCCTTTTGTAAACCGACTAAAGTTGCTTACCTTGTGCCTCAGAGTTGGTGCGTCATCGTCTCCCAGATAGCACAATGGGGATTGAGGGGGATTGTTCTACACAGGTAGTTTAAAATATAGCATACGAACCAGCCCTACCCTACTTCGCTAATGCTCAGACGGGCAGGCAAGGTAGAGATAAGTTGAGCAGACGGGGTTTAATAAGGAGATATAGAGAAATCCATCCCTCGGGCGTAGCCCTACGGGCGAGCCTAACCTTCTCCTCCACTAAGACATTGACGGACATGCTTTACAAAGGAAGGGAGAGCAAGGAACAGAGTGGATTTTGAAAAATATACCACAAACTTTGTTGCATTATTTGAAAAGTGATAAAGTAAGAAAAATGTAGTATTTTTCAATTTTATAAAAGAAAATAGGAGCAAAGGGAATCTCTTTATCCAAGAGGATTGTAGAAGATGTGGGTAAGGGATATCCTGTGGACTACGCCCGAGGGATTTAAGGTGAGGGGAAATGTTTTTACTGTATGT
>ERZ795051.4866-NODE-4866-length-12237-cov-4.646117_pt1 | contig 12237 bp, 10 predicted proteins | sample MGYA00375135_ERZ795051 | MGnify/ENA primary metagenome ERZ795051 (study PRJEB30180, sample SAMN05720222) | activated sludge metagenome | isolation source: Anaerobic digester | place: Japan | collected 2015-05-26 ... | reverse complement strand
TATTTTCCTGCAATTTTAAATAAAATTCCTCCTTTCTCATATTTTAAAAAAATAGAAGTTGAAAAAGGAGAAAATATAAGAAGAGATGATTTTATAGATATTCTTGTAAAATTTGGATATGATAAAGAAGAAGTTGTGGAAATTCAAGGAACATTTAGTACAAGAGGTGGAATTGTTGATTTTTATCCTCCTTTTTCTGATTTCCCTTTAAGAGTTGAGTTTATTGGAAATCGTATAAATTCAATAAGAAAATTTAATCCTTCAAATCAAAGTTCTTTTGAGAAAATTGAAAAATGTTCTATATTACCTCTGAGCGAATTTTTTGTTGGTGAAAGACAGGAGAGTTTTATTTCCCAGGTTAATGGAATAAATTTCATAATTAGAGGAGAGAAATTTATTGAAAAAAATGGAGAAATTCAGGATATAATAGAAAAATCAAATATAGTTGGTGAAAAATTAACTTTTTTAAGGAATAAAAATATATTTTATTTTAATGTTTTTCCTGCTGGTGATAGGTTTAAAATCAGTTCTCAATTTATCTGGAACACTTATCCTGGTGAAAATATAAGTATTTTCTCACAAACAGAATCTCAGAACCAGCGTCTTAAAGAAATACTTATTGAGAGAAATATTGATATATCAAATATTGAATTTTTAAAAGGTAATTTATCATACAGTTTCTCAATTCCAGAAGAAAATATTACTTATATAAGCAATGATGAAATTTTTGGAAGATATAAAGTAAAATACACCCCATTTAAAAAACGCAATTTCCAAAATATTACAGAATGGGAAGAAATTAAAAAAGGGGATTATATTGTTCACTATAATGAAGGAATAGGAAAATTTGTTGGAATGGAAAAGATGGAATTTGATGGGGAGAAGAAAGAATTTATTGTAGGTGAATATGATGGTGGAGATAAACTTTATATACCCATTGAACAAATACAGTTTGTTAATAAATATGTTGGAGATAAGAAACCACAATTATCAAAATTAGGCAGTAAAAATTGGATTAACATAAGGGAAAAAGTTAAAAATTCAATTAGAGACCTTGCATCAGACCTTTATACCCTTTATGTAGAAAGAAAAAAAGAAAGAGGATTTAATTTTGTTTCTAACGATAAAATGGAAAATGAATTTGAAGAAAGTTTTATTTATAAAGAAACAGAAGATCAATTAAAAGCAATAGAAGAAGTTAAAAAAGATATGGAAAGTGAGAAAATAACTGACCGACTTATTTGTGGTGATTCTGGATATGGAAAAACAGAAGTAGCAATGAGGTGTGCTTTCAAATCCGTATTAAGTGGAAAACAGGTAGTTGTTTTAGTTCCAACAACTGTTCTTTGTCTTCAGCATTATTTAACTTTTTCTGAGAGATTTGTTGATTTCCCTGTGATAATTGAGCAACTATCCCGTCTTGTATCTGAAAAAAAACAAAAAGAAATAATAAATAAATTGAAAGAAGGAAAAATAGATATAATTATCGGGACACACCGACTCTTACAGCAGGATGTGAAATTTAAAGATATTGGACTTCTGATAATTGATGAAGAGCAAAAATTTGGTGTTGTTCATAAAGAAAAAATAAAAGCGATGTTCAGAAAAGTTGATGTTTTAACTTTAACAGCAACTCCTATTCCAAGGACACTTTATATGTCTTTGAGTGGATTGAAAGACATAAGTTTAATTGAAACACCACCAGAAGGGAGATTATCAGTTATAACATATGCTGGAATATATAATGAAGGAATAGTAAAGCAGGCAATAAAAAAAGAAATGGAAAGAGGAGGACAAACATTTTATCTTCATAATTATGTATATGATATTGAAAAAGTAAAAGAGAAAATTAAGATACTTGTCCCTGAAAGTAAAGTTGAAGTTGCTCATGGGAAATTAAAACCAGAGAAACTTTCAGAAATTATGAGGTCTTTCTCAAAGGGAGAAATAGATGTTCTTGTTGCAACAAGTATTGTTGAAAATGGGCTTGATATACCGGGAGCAAACACTTTAATAGTTGATGATATAACAAGATATGGACTTTCTGACCTTTATCAATTGAGAGGTAGAGTAGGAAGATATAAATGGCGCGCTTATGCTTACTTTTTTATTCCGAAACATATTCCATTAAACGAAAATTTAAGAAAGAGAATAGATGCATTACAGAAATTAAATAGTCCTGGTAGTGGATATAAAATTGCTTTAAAAGACCTTGAAATTAGAGGAGCAGGAAATATTTTAGGGAAGCAACAACATGGATTTATTGACATGGTTGGATTTAACCTTTATTGCAGGTTCTGGAGAGAAGTAATGGGAGAAATAAAAGGGCAGGAAGTAAAGCAACCAGAAGAGGTTGAATTTCCATTTATTTTGCCAGATGATTTTGCACCCTTCCCATCATTTAGATTCTACATATATAAAAAATTAAGTGAAATAAAAACAGAAGAAGAAAAGAGTAAGTTTATTGAAGAAATAGAAGATAAATTTGGTTATTTACCAGAAAAAATAAAAACATTAATATCTAAGAAAAATAATATAAATTATTCAGAGATAGAGATATAAAGCATATTGACTTTAAATTTTTCTTTTATTGAGAATTTTTATTTAAAAAATTTCCAAAATGTGTTATTATAATAGAAAATCATAAAGGGTGGTCTAAAAAAATGAAAAAAATAATTATTTATCTGGCTATTTTCGTATTTTTGGCAGGATGTACTGGCAAAAAAAACAAAGAGGTAACTCTTGAAGAAATCCCTGATGTTAATTATCCACCTGAAGAAGCACCTTTATCAACAGATGAAATTTCTTTAACCATAGAAGAAAATGTGCAAGAAGAAACAATAATTCAGCCAGAAATAAATTTATCACAAGAAGAAAAGAAATTAGAAGATGAAAGGCCTCTTATTGCAAAAAAAGAGCAGAAATTACCTAAACCTGTAATACCTGATGAAAAAGAGAAAAAACAGGACGAGAAATTTATTGAATTATTAAATTATTTTACTTCATGGTCAGGAGAATATCTTCTTTATTCTGCAAAATGGAATTTTGTTAATGTTGGGAAGGGAATAATTATTTGTAAAGAGGAGAAAAATAATAATGGTGAGTTCTATCATATTGTGGGGATTACTGTCCCGGAAGGAAGTATGGCAAAGAGTGGATATGGATATAATAGAGTTGATTCTTTCATAGATAAAAAATTAAAACCATATTATTTTTATTCTTATGTAAAAAATGGGGAAAAGGAAAGAACCACAGAGATATTTTTTAATTTTAATAAGAGTGAATACACCTGGAATGTGAAAAAATTAAAAAAAGGGGCTGTTTATTCAAATAAAACACAAAAAGTAAAATTTAATGGAAATTTATATGATGGAATGTTTATTTTTTATGTTTTGAGGAGTGCTGATTTTGAGAGTTACCAGAAATTCCAATATCCTGTTGCAATGGAAAAAATCTGGAATTTAACAATTACAAGAAAAGATAAAATGACAAAAGATGTACCTCTTCTTGGGAATAAGGAAATATACCTCCTTGAACCAATAGCAGAAAGTGATGAAGGAGTTTTTAGAAAAGGTAAAATGAATATATGGCTTACAACTGATAAAGAAAGAGTCCCTGTTTATTTAGAAGGGAGAGTTACCTTAGGTACAGCCAAACTTTCACTTATTTCAAAGGCAAAAATCAATCCTAATGAGAAATTAGATAGGGCTTTAATATCCAGAATATTAAATTCTGTTGATTAAAATGAAATTATTATCCATTGAGACAACTTCTTCAATAGGGAGTATAGCAGTTGTTGAAAATTTTAATTTATTGAAAGAAATTACTTTTAAAAGTGATGATATAGCGAGTTGCTTGGTAGAAAATCTTGAAAATATTAATTGTGAGATAAAAACAAGTGATTTTGATTATTTTATTGTCTCAATAGGACCTGGTTCCTGGACTGGTATAAGGACAGGGATATCTTTTGTAAAAGGGATTGCCTGTGGTAAAAAAGAGAAAATATATGCTGTTTCATTACCTGATTCACTTTTTTTTATTTTGAAGGATTTTAGATGCAAACTTATTTGTGTTGTTAATGCATACAGAGAAAATTTTTATATTTCAAAATATAACTGTAAATTTAACTTTAAGAAATCATTCCCAATAAAAACATTTTCAAAAAAAATAGTTAAAAATATTTTAAAAAAAGAAGATTATATTCCTATTGGTCCAGGTGTGAACATTTTTTTGAATAATTATAAAAAAGATGTTTTTAAGTTTCCAGTTTATCCTCTGGCAAGTTATAATGCTTTCCTTGCATATGAAAAAATCAAAAGAGGTATAAAGTCACCTCCTCTTGAACCATATTATGGAAGATAAAAAAATCAAAATATTATACCTGCTAAATAGTTCAGAAATTGGAGGAACTGAGAAGTCATTGCTTTTACTTATAGATAATCTGAATAAAAAAAAATTTGATATATACATCATTTGTTTAAGAGGAGAAGGTACTTTTACAGATGAAATTAAAAAAAGAAATATATTTGCTTATATTTATGATTTAAAAAAAGAGCCACTTTCTATTTTTATTGTATATAAAAAAATCAAAAAAATAAATCCAGATATCTGTCAATCATTTCTTTTTATTTCAAATTTAATTGGAAGAATTTTAGGTAAGATTGCAGGTATAAAAATTATTATTTCTTCTCAAAGAAGTGTAGATAAATGGAGAAAATGGTATCACTGGAAAATAGATAGATTAACTTCAAAATTATCAACCATTATTATTTCAAACTCTTTTTCCGGCAAAAAATACCTTGTTGAAAAAGGGAAAATAAATGAAAAAAAAATTGTAGTTATTCCAAATGGTGTCAAATACCCAACAGAAAAAAGAACATTTTCAAAAAGTTCATTTGGTTTCAGTGAAAATAGTATTGTTATTGGTAATGTTGGTAATTTAAGAAAAGTAAAAGGACAGGAAATTTTTATAAAAATATGTAAAGTTATTTCAGAAAATTTTCCTGATGTGAAATTTTTAATTGCCGGAGAAGGACCGCTTAAAGTATATTTAAAACATCTTACAGAGGTATTTGGAGTAAAGGATAAATTTGTCTTTGCTGGTTTTGTAAAAGAAATTGAAAGGGTATATTCGGCTATTGATATTTTTGTTTTGACTTCTCAATGGGAAGGATGTCCGTTAAGTGTCCTTGAAGCAATGAGTTTTGGAATTCCCGTTGTTTCTTTTTCAGTAGGAGATGTACCTTATATTATTCAAAATGGGAAAGATGGATTTGTGGTAAAAGATAGAAATTCTGAAGAATTAGTTAATAAAATAAAGCAACTTTTAGAAGATAAAAATTTAAAAGAAATAATTGGAATAAATGCAAAGGAAAAAATAAAAAAGGAGTTTACTATTGATAAAATGGTAGAAAGATATTCAGAATTATATATTAATTTATTGAAATGAATAAAGACAAAGGGTAAAATATATGACTAAAATGAAAAAAGATATAAAAAAAGAAACAACTGATTGGTTTAAGTCATTATTCTGGGCTATTGTTATTGCTGTTTTTGTTAGAATATTTTTTGTTGGAAATTTCAAAATTCCAACTACTTCTATGGTCCCTACTTTAATGGTTGGTGACCGACTTATATCAAATGATATAATTTATAAAATTAGAAAACCCCAAAGAGGTGAGGTAGTAATTTTTAAACATATTAAAGAAACTCATACAACAGATTATGTAAAAAGAGCGATTGCTCTTCCTGGTGAAAGAGTACTTATAAAAGAAGGTAAAATATATATAAATGGCAAGGAAGTAACAGAACCAAGGATTAGTTGCAGGTATTATTATAGTGATGGATATTATGGGGTTGCGAAAGAAACAGAAGTTCCTCCAAGGTCATATTATGTACTGGGGGATAACAGTATTAACAGTAGTGACAGTAGATATTGGGGATTTGTAGCAGAAAAGGACCTGGTAGGAAAAGCCCTTTTTATATATTGGCCACCATGGAGAATGGGTTTTATAAGGTAGAATAAATATTGAAAAATGCAAAATTCAGAACAACAAAATATACAAAGGAAAAAAAGTTTTAAGTTTTCTGCTTTCAGTTTTACATTTTTAGTTATAATTTTATATTATAATAAGAGGTGTATGTAAAATGGAAAATAAGAAAGAAGGAATAGTATATATAAAAGAGAAGGATTTGATGAAATTGAAAGAATCGTTAAAAAAAACAAAGGAAATTAAAAAAGAAAATGAGAAATTAAAAAAAGATATTGACGAATTAAAGGATAGATATTTACGAGTTCTGGCTGAGTTTGATAATTATAGAAAAAGAGTTGAAAAAGAAAAACAGGAAATTTATAAGTATGGGGCTGAAAATCTTTTGAGACAATTACTTCAATTTGACAATATATTTGAAAATATCTTAAAACAAATGGAAACAAATCCATCTAATGAAGCAATTCATAAAGGAGTTGAACTTTTAAAAAAGGAATTTACAAAATTTCTTGAGGAAAATGGTGTTAGAAAAATAGTGACAAAAGGTAAAAAATTTGACCCGCATATACATGAAGCAATTGGCGTTGTAGAAACAAATGAATTTGAAGATGGGGAAATTGTAAAGGAAGAACAACCTGGCTATGTTTATCACGACAAAATTTTAAAGCCATCACTTGTAAAAGTTGCAAAAAAACCAAAAACAGATGAAAGTTCTTGCACCGGCAAAAATTAATTTATTTCTTGAAGTAGGAGAAAAGAAAGAAAAGTTTCATCCTATTGTTTCTTTAATTACCCCTATTTCTTTTTCAGATATTGTAGAAATTGAAAAATCAAAAAAAACAGAAATTATTTTCCATTCTAAATGGGAAATTCCTGTTGATAATACAGTTAAAAAAACATTGGATTTATTGGAAACAAAATTCAAAACAGACATTCCAGTTAAAATAGATATATGGAAAAGAATACCTCCTGGTAGTGGACTTGGTGGTGGTAGTTCAAACGCTGCTGTTGTTCTTGAAAATGTTATTCAAATGTTCAATTTGGATATTTCAGAAAAAGAGATGCTAAAAATTGCTCTTAATATTGGTTCAGATGTTCCTTTCTTTATTTATAAAAATTTATCAATAGTAAGTGGATTTGGTGAGATTGTAAAGCCAGTAAATAATTATATTCCAACTTATTATTTCTTATTACTTGTTCCACCTATCAGAATATCAACTAAGGATGTGTACGAACAATTAGATAAAAAAAGGGAATTTGGTAATTTGACAAATGGATTAAAAAAAATTAAAATTCTTGTCGGCTTATTAAGAGAAAGAGAATTTGAAAAAGCAGAAAGCATAATGTATAACAGATTAGAAAAGCCCTGTTTTGAAATATGGGAAGAAGGAAAGGAGGTGATGAAAGAAATTGAAAAAATGTCGGGAAGAAAATTTTTTCTCTCGGGAAGTGGTGGAAGTTTATTTTCTATTTTTAGAGAGAAAAGAGAGGCAGAAACAATAAAATTAGGTGATGTTGCTGTTGGCTGGGATTTTTTTATAATTGAATGCTTTAACAACTCAAAGATAAAGGAGGAAATAAATGGAAATAACCGAAACCAGAATTTCGCTCGTTACAAATCCGAGTAGTAGATTAAGAGCATATGCCTCTGTTACCTTTGATAACCAATTTGTAATAAGAGATATAAGAGTTATTGAGGGTAAAAAAGGGCTTTTTGTTGCAATGCCAAGTAAGAAAATTCAGAGGCCATGTCCTAAATGTGGATTTAAAAATCCCGTAGGTAATAAGTTTTGTGGTTCTTGTGGTTCTGCCTTAAATCCTGTTGAGGAACAGCGTCTTTCACCTTCCCGACAACATAAAGACCTTGCTCATCCAATAAAAAGCGAGTTTAGAGATTATATCCAGAAGAAAGTGCTTGAAGAATATGAGAAGGAAAAGGCAAATCCGACAAAAAACAATAGAAGTTAAAATTCAAACTTAATAATGTAAAATTGAAATTGTAAAGTGCTTTTTCAGGAATTTGGCACTCTTTTGGTGTATATAAAATACTCGTTTAGAGTTTTAAACTTTAAAATTATTTTCTTTGTCTTAAATTTTACATTTTCGTTTTACATATTTTTAATTTTTTGTTTATATAACGGTTTTCATTATATGTTATTTAATTTTTGCCCGGTGGTGTAATGGTAACACATCGGCCTTTGGAGCCGAGTTTCGAGGTTCAAATCCTCGCCGGGCAGTTCAAGGAGATACCAAATGGCTTCAAATCTTGCAGTAGTGATACTTGCTGCTGGTTCTGGAAAAAGGTTGGGCGGGGAAAAACAAAAAGTTGTAAAGAATATATTAGGCAAACCAATGCTTTCTTATCTTATGGAAACAGTAAAAAAACTTTTTCCAGATGAAGTTATAATAGTTGTTGGCTTTAAAAAAGAAGAGGTTATAAAACAACTTGAAGGAGAAAATGTAAAATTTGCTGAACAAGTTGTTCCTCTTGGAACAGGAGATGCTGTTAAGAAAGCAATGCCCCTTTTAGAAAATTTTGATGGGAATATTCTTATTCTATATGGTGATGTTCCATTTATTTCTTATGATACATTAAAAAATTTTATAAATGATTTTGAAAATAGCAAAGCAATGTGTTCTATAATTACAGTTTCTATTGATAATCCAACTGGTTATGGAAGAATTATAAGAAATAAAGAAGGGAAAATTACCGGGATAGTTGAAGAAGTTAATGCTACTCCCCAACAAAAAGAAATAAAAGAAATCAATTCTGGGATATACATATTTAAAAAACAACTTCTTTTTGATACATTAGAAAAACTCAAAAAAGACCCTGTTAAAGGGGAATATTATCTTACTGATGTTATTAAAATTCTTGCTTGTCAGGGAGTAAAAATCCATTCTTTTACAATATATACACCTGAGGAAGTGATGGGTATAAATACAATAGAGGAACTCCAAAAAGCAGAAAAACTTTTAAAAAGGAGTGAAAAATGGACAGTTGTTTAATTTTTTCAGGAAATTCAAATAAAAAATTAGCCGAAAATATATGTAAATATCTGAATAAAGAAATAGGGAAAATTAACATTTATAGATTTAAAGATGGAGAAATTTGTGTAAAAATTGAGGAAAATGTAAGAGGAAAAGATGTTTTTGTAATTCAATCAACCTGTCCACCTGTAAATGAAAATCTTATGGAACTGCTTATTATTCTTGATGCTTTAAGAAGAGCATCTTCTAAAAGAATTACTGCTGTTTTACCATATTTTGGATATGCAAGACAGGATAGGAAAGACCAACCGAGAGTTCCCATAACAGCAAAACTTATTGCAAATCTTATTGTATCGGCAGGTGCTAATAGAATTCTTACTATGGATTTACATGCTCCACAAATACAGGGATTTTTTGATATACCTGTTGACCATCTTTTTGCTGCTCCTATTGTAATTAGTTATTTAGAAGAAAAAGTATTTGATAAGTTAGTTGTTGTTGCTCCCGATGTTGGAGGAGTAAAAATGGCAAGGGCTTTTGCAAAAAGATTAGATGCTTCATTGGCAATTGTGGATAAAAGAAGAGAAAGTCCTGATAAAGTTGAGGTAACTCATGTTATAGGTGAAGTAAAAGGTAAAAAAGTAATTATTGTAGATGATATGATTTCAACAGGTAATACAATAATTGAAGCAGCAGACATATTGATTAAAGGTGGTGCTATTGAGGTTTACGGATGTGCTTCACATGCGGTTTTTTCAGAAGATACAATAGAAAAATTAAATAACTCAAACTTAAAAGAAATTATAATAACCAACACAATACCACACTTATCTTTACCACCTAAATTTAAAATTTTAAGTGTGTCTTCTTTACTTGGAGAAGCAATTAAAAGAATTCACTTAGAAACATCAATTAGTTCATTATTTATTTAAGTTCAATTGCTTCCCATTCCTATTTTTTATCCCATTGTTGGTTTCTTTCTATGATTTGCTTTTTTAGAACGCCATCTCAATTTTCTTTTTTTTCTTCTCATTTTTTCTTCTTAGCCACTTTTTTACCCGTTGTTTTCTTTGTTGTTTTTTTACTACAACCTTTTTTACTTGCGGCTTTTTTCTTTATCACCATTGTCTTCACCCCCTTTCATATTCTCCCTATATTATTTTTAATATTAAAACACATAAATTTTTTTTTGTCAACAAGATATATTACCACATGATTATGTGACATTTTTTACCAAATAAAAATGTGACATTTCCACATGCTCGCCCGTAGGGTCTACACCCGAGAGATCCTTCGGAAATATACACTTCTTTAATTTCTCGTCTTCTAACAATCGCTAAACTATTTTTATTATTCATAATTTACATTATACATTTTTTTAGGTGTATAACAAAGGGAGAAAAAATTAAAACAAAAGTGCTGCTTTTGTATAGGATATTTTAGTAGAATTATTTTTGAGAAATGCCGGTCTCTTGAAAAAAATTTTTTTAGGGTTTATAATAAAGTTAGAGAATTAGGAGGTGATTATGGTATGTGAAGTAATAGAGTTCACAAGAAGTATAATTACTATAAATAACTCCTCTAAAAAATCTAACTTCATCATACAAGGTATATATGAAAAGAGCAAAAACTATTTTAGGCTTATTAGTGTTTTTATTTTTGCCGACTTTTTTGATGGCTGAATCAGAAATAGGTATTTGTGGCTGGCGTTCAAAAACATGGAAAGAATTTTTGGAGAAAGAGTGTGAAGTAAAGTCAGATATTTTAAAAGAAGAAGATGGTTATATTCCAGTAAAAGAATTTAAGAATTACAAATTTATTATATTAAGTCAGGATAGACCAAAACCGTTAACAGAGGAAGATAATGAAGTAGTTAAAAAATATCTAAAAGAAGGTGGTCATATTTTAATAACAACAATAACTATTGGTAATTGGGTTCCATCAGACAACAGAAAATTTTCTTCATGGGCAGATTGGATAGGAGCAACAACTTATCAATATGGGAAAGTGTCTGCTAAAATTATTTCTCCTGAGAATCCGATTGTAAATCATTTTGCGAAACAAGAGTATAGTTGGTTTGGGTCAGAGCCGGGTTTGACAGATATTACAACTGGGAGAGTAATAATAGGAACAGAGAGCATTGGGAAAGTTTTTATCAATCAATACGGAAAAGGGACTTTTATATATTTTTCACCAGTAGTTATGTCATATTACAAACAAGATTGGAAAGATGACCCGGAAAGCAGTAGTTTACTTTTAATGGTTAAAAAAATTGTTTCTTCAATATTAAAAAACGAGCCACCTATAGAAGAAATAATAAAAAGTAGTAAAGGGCAGAAAACAGAAATCATATCTGTGGCAGGTAAAAAGAAAGAAGTTATAATTATATCAGATTCTTCAAGTATATCTATTGCAAGGACTTTATGTAATTATCTAAATAAAATTACTTCTGGGAATATTAAAGTTATATTAGAAACAGAAAAAGCAGAAGATATAAAAGAAAATTTCAAGATATATGTTGGAAGAACTAATTATGTAAATGAAATAGGACTTGATTTTGATAAACTTCATCCATATGGATATTATATAATAAGCAATCCAGATAGTTTGGTAATTGCAGGTAAGTATTTGGGAGGGACATCATATGCTATTTATGATTTTTTAAAGAGGTTTTGTGGATATAGATATTTTATGCCAGGTGAATTAGGAGAAATAATTTCTAAAAAAGAAATAATAAATTTACCATTAAAAATAGATATTAAGGAAGAACCATCTTTTATTACATATACAAATGCCGGTTTTTACGGAGGAAATGGGAATTTTTCTCGTTCATGGAGAACAACATTTTTAGCATCTCATAATCTTTATCATATTTATTCACCTGAAAAATATTCTGAAAGTCATCCAGAATATTATCCAATGATAGAAGGGAAAAGATTTATCCCTCCAAAAAATTCAGGTGGGACCTGGCAGCCATGTGTTAGTAATCCTGATTTACCAGAAATTGCAATTGAATGGTCTAACGAATACTTTGAAAAAAATCCACAAATGCTCGGTATTCCAGTAGGTGTAAATGATGGTGGAGGAGATTGTCAATGTCCAGATTGTTTAGAACTAAAAAGGAAATTTAAAAATCAATATATTCCTTTTTACAATCAAATAGCAAAATTAGCGCAGAAACAATTTCCAGATAAATTGGTAAGTTTTATTGCTTATGGAGGCGCCTCTCCAGTTCCTGAAAATATAAAATTAGAAC
>ERZ795051.4865-NODE-4865-length-12237-cov-5.293137_pt1 | contig 12237 bp, 9 predicted proteins | sample MGYA00375135_ERZ795051 | MGnify/ENA primary metagenome ERZ795051 (study PRJEB30180, sample SAMN05720222) | activated sludge metagenome | isolation source: Anaerobic digester | place: Japan | collected 2015-05-26 ... | reverse complement strand
CAGACCTCAAAGAAGCTCAAGCTGAAGTCAGATGCTTCCGCACGTTATGAAAAGGGTGTTGATCCGACGATCTCCATGACCTGCCTCAAGAGAGCATTTGAGCTGGTCGAGCTTCTCGGCGCAGGTGAGGTCGTAAATACAGTTATCGACTGCAACAAGTCTGATTTCAAGCCCTCTGAGGTAGTATTTGATCCGGCATGGATAAACAATTTCCTCGCCACCGATATCTCCGAGGACAAGATGAAGGAATATCTCGGCCGTCTTGAATTCACATTCAGGGACGGAAAGGTGATCGCTCCTGCTTTCCGTATCGATATCGGCTGCAAGGCTGATATCGCAGAGGAAGTTGCACGTATATACGGCTACAACAACATTCCCTCCACTGATTTCAGAGGCGTTGCAAGAGCTGAGTTCACAGAGGAACAGAAGTTCGTCCGCACTCTCAGGAATGCTGCTGTATCTCTCGGCGGCTATGAGATAGCTACATATTCCTTCGTATCCCCGAAGTATTTTGACAAGATACGCCTCCCACAGGACAGCAAGCTCCGCAATGTAGTACGTATAGTTAATCCTCTCGGCGAGGACACAAGCGTTATGAGAACCTCAACTATCCCATCAATGCTTGACGTTCTTTCCTTCAACTACAATAACCGCAACGATAAGGCCTGCCTCTTTGAAATATCCAAGGAGTACATCCCAGCAAGCGAGGAGAAGCCTTTCATAAACGGAAATATCCTTGCCAACAGCGGCAATGAGAAGCACAGATATCAGTATTCTCTTCCGGATGAGCCGCAGAGACTTACTATCGGTATGTACGGCGGTGAGGCTGACTTCTATACTCTCAAGGGAATGGTTGAGCAGATACTCGATGAAATGAATGTCAGCGATGTTGAGTATGTAAGAGCTGAGGATTGCCAGATATTTGACGAGAAGTATGCTCTCCACCCGGGCAGAAGCGCTGTTATCATCAAGGACGGTGTATACCTCGGTATCATTGGCGAGGTACATCCGGAAGTACAGGAGACCTATGAGATAGGCGTTAAAACTTATGTTGCAAAGCTCTGTATCCCTGAGATGATGCAGCTTGCAGCAGACAAGATAACATACAGTCCTCTTCCGAAGTTCCCTGCAACTACAAGAGACCTCAGCCTTCTTGTTGACAATGAGACTCCTGTTGCAGAGCTGGAAAAGGCTATCAAGGGCGCTGTAGGAAAGATACTTGAAAAGGTTACTCTGTTCGATATCTACCGCAGCAAGGAAATGATAGAGAGCGGAAAGAAGAGCGTTGCTTACTCTATCTCAATGCGTTCACATGAGGGCACTCTCACTGATGAACAGGCTGACGGCGCTATGAAGCGTGTGCTGAAGGCGCTCAATGCGATCGGTGCTGAGCTGAGAGGCTGATAATGGTCGCTACGCTTATCAGCCAGCTAATAACGATCGTTATGCTGGTCTCGATATATATGTGCGCCAGAAGCATAGGCCGGAAGGAAAAGAAGCAGGCGGCGGTATGGGGGATAGTATTCCTTGTGCCTGTGATCTTCCTGATCGTCCTGCTGGTCATATATGGCAGATAAAAATTTCGCCTCCGTACATTAAGTGCGGAGGCGTTTTTTATAAGGAAAAGGCTATGATATGAATGAGAGCTGTTAAGACCTATGTGATGACGACATCCCTGAACAGACTATGGAGATAAGGTGAAAATTGTAAATTCAAACAAAAAACTGTTGACAAAAGAGATTAAATAGTTTATAATGTTATTGTAAATCAGGTAACGACAGAGCAAAGGCTCGTCTGACCGAGATGAAAGGTGTTGAATATTATGGGAAAATTCGTTATAAAGTCCACAAAAACCGGTTTTACATTTAGCCTTAAGGCTGGAAACGGTGAGATCATCGCTACAGGAGGAGAGGTCTACAATACTCTCGCAAGCGTAAAGAACGGTATTGCCAGTGTTTCTAAGAATGCGCCTGTTGCAAAGATCGAAGATCAGACCATTGAAGGCTATGAGCAGGTCACAAATCCTAAGTTTGAGATATATAAGGATAAGGCAGGCGAATTCAGGTTCCGCCTTAAAGCCAGAAACGGTGAGATCATCTCAGTCAGCGAGGGATATGTCAAGAAAGACAGCTGTAAAAAAGGTATCGCCAGCGTTCAGAAAAATGCAGTCGATTCTCCTATCATTGAGCCCGATCCGGAGGATAAGTAAAATTGTAACGGCTAACAGTAACCGTGATACTTGTATAGAAGTATATGTCAATTACTCGGGGAAGAACCTTTCTGAGCAAAGGTTCTTCCCCAATAACTAATATATAATTTCTATGTAAGTATCACGGTTATTGGCAGCCGTTTTCCGTTAATAAAAGCCATAGCACTTTTAGCAGGTGCTATGGCTTTATATTTATATTATACTGAGATCAGCCCTTGAGTGCAACTCTTCTGATCTTGCCGCTGATTGTCTTAGGGAGCTCGTCACGGAACTCGACAATTCTCGGATATTTATAAGGAGCAGTATGCTTTTTAACGTAGTCCTGTATCTCCTTTTTGAGCTCATCTGTACCTACAGTGCCCTTTGTGAGGACGATAGAAGCCTTTACGACCTGGCCTCTTACCGGATCAGGAGCTGCGCTTACACCACATTCGAGCACGTATGGAAGCTCCATGATAACGCTTTCGATCTCGAATGGTCCGATACGGTATCCGGAGGACTTGATAACGTCGTCAACACGTCCGACATACCAGAAGTAGCCGTCTTCGTCCTTCCATGCGGTATCACCTGTGTGATACATTCCGTCGTACCATACCTCATCTGTTTTTTCTTTGTCATTGTAGTAGCCAAGGAAAAGTCCGCATGGAGCACCATTTTCTGTGTGGATAACGATCTCGCCGGTCTCACCTGTCTTACAGGGCTTGCCATCCGGATCAACTATATCGACATTGTAGAGTACGCTTGGTTTTCCCATAGATCCGGGGCGTGCGGTCATTCCCACAAAGTTACCGATAGAGAGTGTGGTCTCAGTCTGGCCGAAGCCTTCCATGAGCTTTACGCCGGTAGCCTTGAGGAACTGATTGTAGACCTCAGGGTTGAGGGCTTCGCCGGCAACTGTGGCATATTTTATAGAGCTGAGATCAAACTTTGAAAGATCTTCCTTGATAAAGAAACGGTACATCGTCGGAGGAGCACAGAAGGTGGTGATGTTGTACTTCTTGAACATGGGAAGTATCTTGTTTGCGTCAAAACGATCAAAATCGTATACGAAGATACAAGTCTCGCTGAGCCACTGTCCGTAGAGCTTGCCCCAGAGAGCTTTGCCCCAGCCGGTATCGGAGATAGTGAAGTGGATACCATTAGGATCAACATTGTGCCAGTAACGTGCTGTGATAAAATGTCCCAGGGCGTAGAGGTGACAGTGTGTAGCGATCTTTGGATAGCCTGTAGTACCTGATGTGAAGAACATGAGGTTCGGTTCGTGTCCGCAGGAAAGCTCTGACGGATCTGTAGGACGTTCAAATATGTCGCTGCACTGTGACATACCCTTGTCGAAGTCTTCCCAGCCTTCACGTTCGCCGTGAACGATCATCCTCATTATATCCATGCCGGATTCTTCAACTGCAAGGTCTACCTGATGAGCAACATCGCCGTCGCCTGTGCAGACGATAGCCTTGACGTCAGCGGCCTTGAAGCGGTATGTAAAGTCGTGCTGTACCAGTTGATTTGTGGCAGGGATAACGATAGCGCCGATCTTGTGAAGAGCGATTATGGAGAACCAGAACTGATAATGCCTCTTGAGTACGAGCATTACCTTGTCGCCCTTCTTTATGCCCTTTGACCTGAAGTAATTGGCAGTCATATTGGAATACTTCTTGATCTCGGCGAAGGTGAACTTTCTGTCTGAAAGATCCTCGGCAACATAGATAAGTGCTGTTTTATCCGGGCATTTTGCAGCAAGTCCGTCAACGACATCAAAGCCGAAGTTGAAGGTCTCTTCATTCTTGAAATCTATCTTCTTCAGTGAGCCGTCCTCATTAGTCTCTATATTCACGAATTTATCAGCAATAGGATCCTTGATGTTGGCAAGGTCGAAGTTTGTTACACCGGGAAGTATAGCCGGTTCAAGGTGATTGATAGCGTGCTGCGGCTGGTTTACGCCGCATACGATAGCGTAGAACTTACACTCTTTGCCGCCTACTGCCCATTCATCATGGGGCTCGGAGCTGTCATAATATATCGAATCGCCCTCGTTGAGTACCTCAATGTTATCGCCGACACGGACCTTGAGCTGTCCGCTGATAACGATATCCATTTCCTGTCCCTCATGGGTATGAGGGTGGGGGACACGGTATTCCTCGTCAACATATGGTATGGTCACGAGGAATGGTTCTGCGATCTTGTTCCTGAATTTTGGGGCGAGACGAAGGTAGCTGAGTCCCTTTCTTCTTGCGATAGGAAGTCCCTCGCCCTTCCTTGTGATATCGAAGCTGTTGATACGGGGAGATTCACCCTCCATAAGGTCAGTGATCTCCACGTTGCAGGCATTGGCAAATTTATATATGAAAGAGAAGCTGAAATCCTTTGCGCCGCCCTCATAAGCACTGTACTCAAAAATGGATACGCCGATCTTTTCAGCCATTTCTTCCGGAGTCAGGCCTACCGATTCTCGTGTAGCTTTTATTCGTTCAGCGACCTCTCTAATTTTAAACTCGGGATTCATATTGTTCATGTAAGCCTACTCCTTTCTGTAGATTTACAGGCCAGTATCTATTCGGTATAACGCACCTGCGGCCTGCGCTTACGTAAAAGTAATTATACCACTTCACAGCAAATTTGTCAACATAAAAATGGCTGTTCCGGCTCCATTCGACTTATAAAAAGGCTCGCTTTACTGAGAAGCGGGTATTGCTTTATCCGTTCAGCTCATAGGATATGACAAAAGACTGAGCTGCTGAATAATATATATGGGAGGTGATGATTTGATACGAAACGGGATCGATGTTTCACGCTGGCAGGGAGACATTGACTGGAAAAGCGTCCGGACTGATTTCTGCATAATGCAGGCGGGCTTCGGGCGGGAGATATCTCAGAAGGATATCTGCTTTGAGAAGAACTATTCCGGCTGCAAGTCGGCTGGGATACCCTGCGGTGCATACTGGTACAGCTATGCTGTGTCAGAGGATGAAGCAAAAAAGGAGGCAGCAGTCTGCCTGGAGGTGCTGAAGGGCAAGCAGTTTGAATATCCCATATACTTTGATGTGGAGGAACGCCGAACCCTTGACCTTGGCAGAGCAAAGGTGAGTGCGATAATAAAAGCATTTCTTAACGAGCTTGAAAGGGCAGGCTATTTTGCCGGATTGTATATGTCAGCCTCATATCTCAGGGACTATGTTACAGATGAGGTGAAGCAGCGATACGCTGTGTGGGTGGCACATTTCGGCGTCAGCAAGCCTGACTATCAGGGCGAGTACGGTATGTGGCAGAAGTCAAATACCGGAAGGCTCACAGGCATAACCGGAAATGTTGACCTTGACGAGTGCTATAAAGACTATCCTGCTATAATTAAGGCGGAGGGACTGAACGGCTTTCCTAAAAATAATGTCATCCGCAAGGAAGTAACGCTTACTATCGACGGCAAGACGTACCGTGGAACACTTACGCAGGTATAAAAAAGAGACCGTTAGCACTATAGGCTGACGGTCTCAGTGTTTTATTCGGAAAGAAGCTTTTCAGCGCTTGCGAGCTTTACACAGATAGTGAAGAGCTCCATAGCCTTTGCGAGATCCTCTATCGGAGGATATGTAGGTGCAAGACGGATGTTCTTGTCATCAGGATCCTTGCCGTAAGGGAATGTAGCACCTGCGCCGGTAAGTGTAACGCCTGCTTCCTGACAGAGCTGAACGATGCGCTTTGCACAGCCGTTCATGGCGTTGAAGGATACGAAATAGCCGCCCTTAGGATCTGTCCATGAACCTATTCCGAGAGGAGCTATCTCCTGGTCGAGCTTATCACAGACCAGTCTGAACTTAGGAGCGATAATATCTCTGTGCTTCTTCATGTGCTCGCACATATTCGCAAATGTGCCGAAGAACTTCACATGACGGAGCTGATTCATTTTATCATAGCCGATTATGCTGATTCCGAGAGCCTTTTTAATGGCTTCGATATTGTTCTTGCTTGCGCCCATTACAGCAACGCCAGCGCCGGGGAATGTTACCTTTGAAGTGGAGCCGAATGTGTATACGATATCCTCGTTTCCTGCTTTCTTTGCTTCCGCAAGGAGGTTGAGGATAGGCTTCGGATCATCAGTGAGGTGGTGTATACAGTAAGCATTGTCCCAGAAGATCCTGAAATCCTTGGCAGCGGGCTTGAGATTTGCAAAACGCTTGACAGTATCATCGCTGTAGCAGATGCCGTCCGGGTTTGAATATTGCGGAACGCACCATATGCCCTTTATGGAATCGTCTTCTGCTGTCAGCTTCTCGATCATATCCATATCAGGACCTGTAGAAGTCATAGGGATATTTATCATTTCAATGCCGAAGAACTCTGTTACCTTGAAGTGGCGGTCGTAGCCGGGAACAGGACAGAGGAACTTCACCTTGTCATACTGTGACCAGGGCTTGCTGCCGAGAACGCCCTTGTTATAAGCGAGCTGTACGCAGAAGAACATAGCGTTAAGGCTTGAGTTACCGAAAATGATGATCTCATCTTCAGAAACGCCTATCATTTCAGAGAAGAATTTCTTAGCCTCAGGGATACCGTCAAGCACGCCGTAGTTGCGGACGTCTGTACCGCATTCACTCATGAATCCGCCGTCGCTGAACACGTTGAGCATATCCAAGCTGAGATCGAGCTGCTCCTTGCAGGGGTTTCCTCTTGACATATTAAGACAAAGACCCTGTGCCTTAAAATCGTTATAGAGGGCTTCTGTCTCATTCTTGAAGCTAACGAGCTGCTCTCTTGACATTTCTGATAAATTCATTTCAGGAACCTCACCTTTCAAAATGATAATTTTTGCCAAGTAAAAGTATACCATAGCGCCGTTTTTTTTTCAAGTGACAATATAACAAATATTAAAGTCACAAATGCCGATTTTTTGGTGTTTTATGCTTGAACAGGCGATTTTTGGGATTTTGTATGGTCAAAACGCTTTATTGGGCGAACAATATTTATGCTATTTTGCCGAATTAGAGGCTGAAATATTGACAAAATAAAGCTCTTTTGCTATAATGAACTTAGGTATATAAATTATAAATACAAATATATCAGGGGATTAGGGAATAATTGTTTTTCAGGAGGTATTTTTATGAAAAAATTATTCTCGACATTTTTATCTGTGATGACATCAGCTGCCCTCGCACTCGGAGCTTCGGCACCGGCCGTTACTTCGGCAGAGGGCTTGCAGGAGACGGACTATGTGACAGGGATGATAAGCTTCGACAGCACAGATTTCCTCGCTAATTTCAGTGAGGACGCTCATATCTACGGCAATTATCTTGATGCTAACAATCTGGAAGTGTACAAGGCTATGATCAGTCTGGTAGTCCCTTCCACGGATCGTATCACGGTAAAGCTGCCTGAACCGGTAAAGATCTCTGTTTCAAGCACAAATGCACAAACTATGTCCGATGAGGACAGACAGCTCTATGAAGATGCTGTAATGGGAGCCTGCCGTTCCGGAGTTGATTCAGCGCTGTTTGATATGCCTGAGATATTCTGGCTCGATATTGCAAATATGGGTGTCGGAACACAGAGTATACCCACTTGGAACCGGCGCACAAGGAAGTATGATATGACCATAAATTCTATCATTTTCGAGCCTGCATATTATGCGGAGTACGATTCAATGGACACTGTGGAGGAGTACAGGCAGCAGCTTCTGGATGCTATCGACAGCTTTGAGGTAAAGGGCGAGACTCGCTACGAACAGATAAAAAGCATACATGATACTATATCTAAATTTACATATTACGATGTAAATGCAAGATTCCTCAGCTCTCCGATAGGTTCACTTGTGGAGCCGGGAGCAGTCTGCGAGGGCTATGCCGAGGGCTTCAAGCTCATATGTGACAGGATAGGGATACCCTGCGTACTTGTAGTCGGCAACTTTGATGATGCGAACAACGAGGCTCATATGTGGAACTATGTAAAAATGGAGGACGGAAAGTGGTACGCTGTTGATGTAACATGGGACGACCGTGACGGACAATACGGTGTCGATGTGATGTATAAATACCTGCTCAAGGGCTCAAAGACCATGTCCGCCGATCATTTCCCCGAAACTCAGTTCGGATATACACAACTGACCTATCCGGAGCTTTCTTCTGAGGACTATGATCCGAACAAGCCGCAGGTCACAACAACAACTACTACATCAACCACGACCACAACATCAAAGACTACCACAGCAACTACAACTACAACATCAAAGCCTACCACAACGACAACCACATCAACGACTTCCACCACAACCACTTCAACTACTACCGCCACGACTACAACTTCCTCAACAACGACTACAACTACAGCTCCTGTTGTGACAGAGCCAACAACTGGTGAGCCTGATCCTGTAGAGGGAGATGTTAACGGCGACGGCAAGTTCGATATCGCTGACCTGGTATATTGTTCACAGACTGTGCTTGGAAATATCCAGCCTGAGCATTCCTGTGACGCAGACGGCGACGGTATAGTGGACGGATATGATATCACCTACATAAGGATACTGCTTCTTGATCTGCTGAATGATAAAAAGATCTGAATGAATAAGGGTGTGATAAAGTTTTCTTTATCACACCCTTTGTTTTTATTTGATCTCTGAATGCTGGAACACTCTGTAGCTGAGAACAAGCGAGATAATTGTAAATGCTGTTCCAATGACAGTGCAGACAACGGTATGGAAAGTCTCCGGCGCAACTGCCAGCTGATACAAAGCCTGCTGCAATTCGTATTTCTTGATGAACGTATCAAGAAAATGCACCTTCTTGGTTGCAAATATTATCAGAAGAATAAATTGTAATGTAGCGATTCCTGCAATGGAGATGCCGTTATATATAGCACTGTTCTTGAAAAAGAAGGCTATCAGCATCAGAAGGGAAGTAAGTCCGAGCATTATAGGTATCTGAAGTATAGTTGCCTTCAGCATCCGTCTGAGGGAACAATGGTATACTTCACTGTTGATGATAAGGTTGACTATATAGAAGACCAGTGTGTTTGCAAACAATAGGAGCAGGGTTATTGATGCGATAAGTATGAGCTTGCCGAAGAAGTATGTCCTTTTGCTTGTAATAGAGCTGAGAGTGTTTTTTATAGTTTTGTTTGAAAAATCTGCTGTCAGAACTATCGACACCACAAAGAGTATAAGGTAGTACAGATTCATATTGGTGCCTATAAATTCCAGTGAGAGAATATGTTTTTCCTCATCGGTTTTCTGCTCGTTCAGATGGCCTAAGGCCGCTGCTATGTTTTCATCTTCACTTTCTGTTGAATTGGATATATCATCCATTTCCTCAATGGCGCTGATATTGACAGTGCCTATGTTTCCGGGTTCTTTAGCTATGGCGCTTAATACTGCCATAAGCAGCAATACAAAGAAAATGATATAGATGCCTTTGCTGCGGAACAAACGGAACAGGTCAGACTTGATTATGTTAAGCATTGTCGCTGCCTCCTATAAGGGATTTGAAATATTCCTCAAGGGTTATGCCGGATTCGTACAAAGCGGAGATATCAAGGCCGTTTTTGACGAGAGTGAAGTTTATTACCTCTGGGCGGATACTGTCGTCATATATCCTTATCTCGGAGTTGTCTATAACCTTGTAATCGTTTATGCTGAGTATCTCCTCAAGCATTGCAGCGGCTTTTTTTGTTGTTGGAGGTCTTTATGACTGTACAGCGCATACATTCACGGTCAAGCTCGCTGCGGGTTATCTCCTTTATGACCTTTCCCTTTTCAATGAAAAGAAAGCGGTTTGCGATAAGGTAAAGCTCTGAGAGAATGTGGCTTGATATTATGAAGGTGATATCTTTTTCACGATTCATGCGGCTGAATGTATCCCTGAGCTCACTTATTCCTATAGGATCAAGGCCGTTTATAGGCTCGTCAAGTATAACAAGGTCAGGGTTGTCCATAAACGCAAAGGCGATGCCCAGTCTTTGCTTCATGCCGAGGGAGAGGTTTTTGAATTTCTTGTTTCTTGCGTCAGTCAGCTTGACCATATCAAGAACTTCGTCGATCTGCTTCATATCGGTTATGCCCTTCTGAACAGCATAGTACCGAAGATTGTTGTATACTGTCAGCTTTTCAAAGAAAGAGGGATTCTCTATAAGACAGCCTATTCTGTTCTTTTCAGATTCGATATCGCTGCCTTTCTTGGAAAAGAGCTCGAATTCCCCTCCGGACTTTTCAGTAAGTCCTGAGATAACTTTCATAAGCGTAGTCTTTCCGGCGCCGTTTCTTCCTATAAGGGTATAAATGTCTCCCTTGTGGACGGTGATATCAGCGCTTTCAAGTGCAGTGAAGTTCCTGTACTTCTTTGAAAGCCCTCTGGTAACGAGAATATTCTCCTTCATAAGTTCTGCCTCCGATCAAAATCGGGAGTTACTCCCTGGTTTTATACCATTATATCAGAAACATCTGAAAAAACACTTAATCCAATCCTTAAAAAAGTCTTAAAATCACTAAAATATCAAATATGAAAAAAACTCTTGACTTTTCTATTTAATAGGTATATAATTACAAACGCTGAATGATTATATGTTTTCCGGCATGGAACGGAAAAGAAAATGGAGCTGAAAGTAATGAGGGAGATCTATCTCAACAGGCTTGACAATAGTGAGAATATATACAAGGAGCTTGCGAAAAAGCTTGAAGACGGAAATATAACTGACAGGGAAAGCCTTGCCGGTCATCTGCTCAGCAGGGAAGAGCCGGAGGAGTACAGGCTGTATGTATCAGACGAGGATGTTCAGAATCCTGCTGTTGATGAGGTTATTGAGACTTTTGCAGAGTGCGAGAAGAGCGACCGGAAGATCACTTCTGAGGTATTTACGGATGAATTCCTTAATCTTATAGATGACAAGGCAAGGATGACACATCATGTAAAGCCCAGAACTCTGGTGCACAGAGACGGCGACCTTCATCCTACAGTACATATATGGCTGATAAAGCGAAAGGATATGGGGATCTACGTTCTTCTTCAGAAGCGGGCTGCGGAGAAGAGGATCAATCCTGACTGCTATGATGTATCGGCTGCCGGACACGTTTCACAGGGCGGTGAGTTCCGCAGTGCCGCCGTAAGAGAGCTGAAGGAAGAACTCGGTATCGATATTCCCCGTGGAAAGCTGGAGTTTATCGGACTGCGTCATAATCTTTTTACTGACGGCGATATCAGGGATAACGAGATGAGTGCAGTGTATCTTTGCCGTGAAAATGTGGAAACAGATGATCTCGTTCTCAATTCAGAGGAAGTTTCCGAGGTGTGTTGGGCAGAGATAGATGAGATGCTGTCAGTAATGAAGAACGGCGGATTCAGAAATTGCATATCTCTCGAAGAGCTGGCAATGATAAAAAAAGCTGTATTTTAAATAAAAAAGCCATAAAGAAGCAGCGGCTTCCTTATGGCTTTTATTATATGATATTTGCATTATTCAAACATAGGAGTTGAAAGGTAACGCTCGCCTGTATCCGGGAGAAGTGCAACTATAGTCTTTCCCTTGTTCTCAGGCCTTTTTGCGAGCTGGATAGCTGCCCATACAGCTGCACCGGAGGATATACCTACAAGTACGCCTTCCTTTCTTGCAATAGTTCTGCCAATATTGAAAGCATCCTCGTTTTCAACAGCTATTACCTCGTCATAGATATCGGTATTGAGTGTATCCGGAACAAATCCTGCACCGATACCCTGGATCTTGTGAGGGCCGGCTGTGCCTTCGGAAAGAACAGGTGAGCCCTTGGGTTCAACTGCAACGACCTTCACATCAGCGTTCTTGGATTTGAGGTATGCGCCTGTACCGCTTACTGTACCGCCTGTACCTACACCGGCAACGAATATATCCACATTGCCGTTTGTGTCATCCCATATCTCAACGCCTGTTGTCTTTTCGTGGATAGCAGGGTTTGCCGGGTTAGTGAACTGTGATGGGATAAAGCTGTTGGGGATATCCTTTGCAAGCTCCTGTGCCTTTTCGATAGCGCCCTTCATGCCCTTTGAGCCCTCTGTAAGAACGAGTTCTGCACCGTATGC
>ERZ795051.4851-NODE-4851-length-12254-cov-8.739159_pt1 | contig 12254 bp, 9 predicted proteins | sample MGYA00375135_ERZ795051 | MGnify/ENA primary metagenome ERZ795051 (study PRJEB30180, sample SAMN05720222) | activated sludge metagenome | isolation source: Anaerobic digester | place: Japan | collected 2015-05-26 ... | reverse complement strand
GCCCCCTGCCCCTAGTTTGGTGCTATAATCTCCGCCCGGAGCTGGAGTGTGTTTTGAATATCCGGGCATGGGTAAAATACGGCATCGTGCTTGGCGCTTTTTTGGTGGCCGACTTCGCATATTCCCAGACCCCAGACGAACAATTTGCAACTGCTGAAAATACTTTCCGTTTTCAGGATTATGTCGGCGCTGAAAAGCTGCTTTCTGAGCTGCTCTACCCTGAGGTTTTGCTTTCCTCTACTGCCGACATCATCAAGGCCCATGAATACTTGGCAGCCTGTTACTACTGGCTAAAAAATGAAAAACGCCTTGAAGAAGAATTCACAGTCCTGCTGACACTGGCACCTCGTCATGAACTTGATGCCTTTTACTACCCTTCTGCTTTTATTGAGCATTTTGAGCAAACCAAGCGTCGCATGGCAGAATTGCACCTGATTGACCCTGAAATCGAGCCTGACGATGGACCCGAGGTAATCTGCGAAGGCCGCGAGGTTTCAATAGAACGTCGTTCATGGGTTCCGAATCTGGTCCCCTTTGGCGTTGGGCAATTCATAAATGGCCAAAAAACCAAAGGAGCACTGTTTTTAAGCGGCCAACTGCTCACCTTGGGGATGAACATCGGGGCATATGCTAGCATTGAGGGCCTGCGAGGCGACGACGGTCTGTTTTCCCATAATAATGCGATTACAGCCAGGAAACTTCGCATCGTCCAGTATGTTGGGCTTGGCGCCTTTGGAGCGTTGGTGATCTGGGGCATCGTTGACGCCTTTATGAATTACGAGCCGTACAAACGCACTTTCAAAGTCGTCCCATGTCCAATGCTTGAAAGTAGTAACGCCGGAATAGCTATTTGCACCACTTGGTGATAGGGTTTACATCACTTGGTGATAGGGAGGTCCAACTTGGCAGTTTTAATCCTGTTTAACAGTGACAATCAGCCACAACAATTCCCATTGTTTCGCCTTGTAACGACCCTTGGCAGCGATCCAAGCTGCGACATCCAGCTACCCGCTGCTGGCACCCAACCGGCCCACGCCGAGATCATCGCCGAAGGTTCGACCTACCAGATCCTGCCAATGGACCGTGGTGCCGAGGTGATAATCAACGGACGCAAGGTTAAAAAGGCTTTGCTTGCAAACTGGGACGTTATTAGACTGGGTGACAACACGCTGGTGTTCAGCGCCCAAGACGCACCCTTTCAGCAAAAGCAATCAGATGAAAAGCAGGCCATGAAGAGCCTAGACAGGATGGCCGTTTTTTCAAGCAGGCTTATGGAGGCCAGAAGCCTAGACAAGGCTTTGACCACCCTGCTGGATGAAACTCTGGCTTTGACCCAGGCCTCAAAGGGCTTCATTTTGTTCCTGGAAAACGGCGTCCCAGTTGTCAAAGTTGCCAGAAATATCGACCGCAAGGTGCTACCAGATGATGAGGCGCTATATTCGGAAAGCATCGTTCAAAAAACGCTTGAGGAAGGTCAACCCCAACTTGTAACCGACGCCATGAGTAACCACGAGTTTTCAGGCTGCACCAGCGTCATCAACCTGAAACTGGCCTCAGTGATGTGCTTGCCCCTGAAAATTGGCGGGGAAACGCTAGGCGTTTTATACCTTGGGACCGACAGGCTTTTGGACCTGTTTGACCAAGTCACCCTGCGAAGCTTGAATGTTTACACGGCCCAAGCCTCAACCATCGTTCAACACGTCATGCTGCTGGAAAGCTTGGAGCGTTCAAACAAATTCCTAAAAGATGAAGTCCAGGCCTCCAGATTTGGCTCGCTGATAGGCTCCTGTCCTAGCATGCGGGGCGTTTTCGACAGGATTTCCAGGGTTGCCCCAACCGACGTGCCGGTGCTAATACTAGGCGACACTGGCACAGGCAAAGAGCTTGTCGCCAGGGAGCTTCACGGCCGCAGCCCTAGGTCAAACAACCCATTCGTAGCCATTAACTGTGGCGCAATTCCTGAAAATCTGCTTGAAAGTGAACTATTTGGCCATACAAAAGGAGCGTTCACAGGAGCGGTGGCAGCAACCTTGGGAAAATTCCAGCTAGCCTCAGGTGGGACGCTGTTTTTGGATGAAATCGGCGAAATGCCACTGCAATTGCAAGTCAAGCTGCTGCGAGTCCTGCAAGACAACATGGTCACCAGAATTGGTGGCACCCGACCAGAGCGTGTAAACGTCCGAATTATCGCGGCAACTAACAAAAACCTTCAAGAAGAAGTCCGAGAAGGCCGCTTCAGAGAGGACCTGTACTATCGAATCAATGTTGTCCCAATCACGCTTCCAATGCTTAGAGAACGTGGCGACGACATAACCATGTTGGCCACCTTCTTTTTGAAAAAGTTTGCCGCCGAGTTCCAATCTCCGGCCCGCTCCTTTTCACCTGAAGCGATGAAGGCTATGGCCCAGTATCCATGGCCTGGAAACATTCGAGAGCTGGAAAATCGAGTTCGACGGGCGGCGCTGTTTTCCACTGGCCCCCAAGTACTGGAGCCCGATCTGGAGCTGCCAGACAACCTTGATGACCAGTTTGAGCCACTTGCAATAGCCAGGGAAAGATTTGAAAGAGACTATGTTTTAAAGGCGCTTGATATTAGTCACCAGAATCGAGCAGCGGCCGCCAGACTTTTAGGGGTGGAGCCAAGAACGGTCTTTCGCTATTTGGAACGTGAACGTGATGCTGGCCGTCAGGTATGACAGGCGTGATCCAGATGTCATGTTTTTTGGTTTTGAAAACTTGGATTGACGCTGGCGCTTTTACATTTGATGCGTTAAATCCAGGACTTTGACGGGAAACAGATTTGGCACAAGCATTGCTGACACACACACAGGCGGTCAAAAGGACGTGCATAGGCGCCGTCCTTGTTGCCCTTGTACTTTGTGGAGGCTGCCTGTGGCCATCAGATATTACAGAACGTCAGGAATTCGGTTACAGCCCAACAATCGATCGTTCGTTGGTAACACCCAATCCAGATTCGATTGTGGAATTAACATCACTGATTACAGACTTTTCGGTAACTGGGGCCATCGCAGACTTGGACACGGAACTAGAAAACCTGGAATTTCACTGGTACCTTGGATATTTGGAATGGACACAACCAAAACCTCCCGATTTCACTGGCTATCAAGCGATTCGGCTGAACGCATGCGCCTTCCAGGAGGAACTGAGCCCGCCAGGTTCGATTCACACACTAGAATTGATAGTTTCCGATGGTCCAATCACCTTCGATCGCGAGCAAGGTCGAACAATACAAGGGGGTTACGCCTATTTAAGTTGGACTCTTCGTTCACAGGTGGTGTGCCAATGAAACGTTTAACAAGCTTGTTGGCATTGCTGATTTTATCAATCGGCCTTGTTGGCTGTGGTGGTTCTGACAGCGCTTTTGATGGTGACGTTACCACTCTTGATTTGCCTTCAAGCGAATATTCCCCACGGGGAGGATGCTCGTCTGATAAGGACTGTTTATCAGGCCAAGGCTGTTATCACCAATTGGGCGTTTGTCTTGATTTCCCTTACAATAACCCCCAATTTTCAGTAGCAATCGATCCCCCCTTGGATAAAATGGCGGTCGGAGACCAGTTTGTTGGAGTTACACCTGGCCTTGATGGAAACTTGGATCTGACCTTGGCCAGCCCTGCAGTACTGTCAGGTACGATCTTCCACGCTGCTGATTTGTCTTCTTGGAACGATTATTTAAGATCCGGCGAGGCTAATCTGGTTGCAAAAGGACCTAGTTGCCCAGGAAAGCTGGTTGCAACCGCTCATGGGCGGATTTCTGGGACACAGCTGCGTTCCGAGGCTTTGGCCGTTTTTAATGATGAAAACGGGGTTTGGCAGTATCAACTGCCCTTGCTTCCAGGGTCGTCTTACGATGCCACCTTTATCCCGTCTGCCGCTGATGGAACGGTCACGCTGCCTCCACATCGGCTTAGCCTCAAGGCTACTTCTTCATCAAAGTTTGACATCGTGTTGCCCCCCAAAGATGACTACGTAAAGGTTGATGGGATTGTTTTGCTGGCTGAAACCCCGGTGGTTGGAGCCAAAGTTTCAAGCCTGATCGGTGATTTAGCGATTGGCACCAGCGCTGTAACCGATGCTGAAGGTCGGTTTTCCATAATCCTACCACCTGAAGCCGGTAGGGTCTCGATTTTGGTCAAGCCTGGCCTTGATTCCAGGCCATTTCCTGTAACCGAGGTAGCTTGGGAGGAGGGACTGGAAGAGTTTATGGACGAATATCAATCTTCGCCTTTGGTAGTGGTCAAGATTGATACTGATATCCCTTTAAGGCAGATTTCAGTCCAGGTGCTAAGCGGTGAAGAATCCCTGCCAGTTGGGCTTGCCAAGGTGACTTTTAACGGCACGTTGGCCAAAGGTTCGTACTCAACATCTGGAATTACTGATGAAAACGGGATTTTAACGCTGCCCTTGTTTGAAGGCAGTTATCAGGTCACGGTTGTACCTCCTGGAGATTCTGGCTTTGCTACTACCCGCCGAGTGATTGACTTGGTTCATTCGCAATATCAAGCCTTTATGATTTATTTGGACCCCAGAGTTAAGATCCGCGGGACTGTTTTAGACAACGGCATTGGGGTACCAAAGTCGAATGTGATGCTGATGACGGACCGTTCTGACGTCTTAACGGCCAGCTTTAGTGGCGCCAACGATGTCTTTTTCTCGACTATGACCAATGATTTTGGCGAGTTTGAAGTTGCGGTCGATCCTGGTCGTTATGCGATTACGGTTACTCCCCCTGCTGGGATGGCTAGGACGGCTGGGGCATCGCTGGATTTGGATACTGATAAGTATCTGACAATCAATCTGCCACAAGCGACCTTGATTCGTGGCAAGGTCAATTTTGCTACTGGCGATTTGGTTCCAGCAGGCTCAAGAGTGCGTTTTTTCTTGAATATTGATGATCCCTCAAAGCTATGGGCGATTGACGGGACAAACTTTGCTGGCGAGTTGTTGAAGGTTGCTGACGTTATCATGATCCAAGACGGCTTCTTCGAGGACGTAGTTCCACTTCTGGAGTGGACTGAGAACAAGTCTGGTAGCAAAGAAATTGATCACACTACCGACTCCCCACCGGAGTACGACAGCGAGCCTAGTGACTCCACCCCACCAGCAGAGGACGAAGGCGGTGCAGGATTCCCACTGCCACCCATTCAGGAAGATTGATTTAGAATCGTTGCTTTATCTGTCGAACGCGGCTCTTTACTCAAACGCTTTGACTACAGCCTCAGCACAACGCTTGACACCGTCAGGTGGTTGCTAAACTAGACCCAGTTGTTTTGAATACAAACCTGCATCCCATGGATTGTTAAAGGATTTTTAATTTAGGTCGGAACTTAAGAAAAGGCGGGAACTACAACGCCGACTACTACTTATACGTCCGGCCACCAAAGATCGCAGGATGGAACGATTTCGTCAATATACACAGGCGTATCACCAAAGAGTCGAGCACAGTCATCCTTGGAAAGCCTGCTAATACCAACTAGGCAAGCATCAAAATTGGTAGTTTGCTGGTCCGTCAGTTCTACGTTCCACTTAGCCTCTTCACAATTCGCCTCTTGAAACCACTGCAGGAACTCAGCTTCACTGCCAAACTGTTCGCAGATTTCCATGTAGGCGTTCCCCAAATCGGTGCGATAGGCCTTACAGGCAGTAGTTGCCGTCGGGTTGGCTTCGGGCTCGTTTTCGCCCATATCACAAGCTGCGAAGGTCAGGGCCAACAAGAGGGCGCTGCCGATTGCTAAAAATGTCTTCTTCATTTCATAAACTCCTAAAAAAGTTAAAAAGTCGCCTTATGTTTCTCCCACCTACTAGCGTTTTCTTTGGGGTGGGGCCTTTTTGCCGGTGCTGGTTTCCACACGAACTGGCTCGGGTGGCTTTGGCTCGGCCTTCTTAGCTGCCGGTTTCTTAGCAGGAGCTGGGGCCGGCTTAGCCTCCTCAACCTGGGCGGCTGCTGCCGCTTCTTTCAGCTGGGTAAGCTCAGCGTTCGCAGCTTCCAGAGCCTTGGTAGCCTCGTCGAGCTTGGTCTGTAGTTCAGCAGCAGCTGTCTTAGCGGCCTCAAGTTCGCCCTTGGCTGCTTCGAGCTCTGCGGTTACTTTGCCTGCGTCTTCCTGGCACTTGGCCAGATCTTTCTTAGCCTGATCGTCGCAACCGGCGAAAGCCAGAGCAACTGCCGCCACCATGGCGATCTTGGTTACTAGCTTCATAAAAACCTCCAATTGAAACCTAGTTTGGGCCCGATCCGTACCAGACCCACAGCCGCACCAATCGCGGCACCATTACAGGTGTCGCTAATATCATCCTATCTGTGTCAAATGTCAACCCCCTGCACCGGTCAAAAAATAGCCAACGTTATTTCGAACAATCTCAAGTTCCGAAAAAGATGAACAAGATTGTTTGTCCTGTTCAGCGTTTAATCTCTTCGTTACAGTTGTAAAACATGTCCGGGGGCATCCTTCCGGGAGCCAGCTCGCCGTGCCATCCCAACGGTCACTTTAGCAATGCCCGAGCCGGCGCATGGTCGCAAAAGTAGCCCCCAAAATCACCCTTCGAACTCACACAGTGGCTTTTAGGTGGTGTATACTTCTAGTGAAGAAAAGCGCGGAATTTTGCAATAATCTGCAATAGAATTCGCAATAAAGGTAACGGCATGGAAATTCGCAGAGATATTTACCTTGATAAACTGATTTCAAAGAAACACAACAAACTAATCAAAGTTATCACTGGGATAAGGAGATGTGGAAAATCCTATCTTCTTTTCAAGTTGTTTCGCGATCACCTCGTGTCCGCTGGAATTGCTGGCGACCATATCATTGAAATGGCATTCGACCTGTATGAAAACAAGGGTACAGGGATCCGGAGCTGCTTTTTCCCCACATTAAGGGCCCAATCAAAGATGATGAAATGCACTATGTGCTTTTGAACGAGGTGCAGCTGTTGGGAGATTTTGAAGCCGTCCTCAACAGTTTGGCTCGAATGCAAAATGTAGACGTCTACGTCACAGGCAGCAACGCAAAGTTTCTTTAGAAAGACATCATTACCGAGTTTCGTGGGCGCGGCGACAAAGTTCATATGCACTTTAACAAACCCGAATAAACTATCTGCAACGTTTAGGAGCGTAAAGAAAAAGACAATCAGTCCAAATACCATAAAAAAGTATATTGGTTATTATGAGGACTCGTTCTTGATTGATAGCCCACAACGATATGATATCAAAGGGAAACGGTATATTGACACCCCCTTGAAATACTACTTCACGGATTTGGGACTTCGAAATGCACGGTTGAATTTTAGACAGGTGGAAGAAACGCATGCGATGGAAAATATCATTTTTAATGAGCTGAAGGTCCGATTTAATGAGCTGAAGGTCCGAGGCTACAATGTTGATGTAGGAGTTGTAACCTCAAACGAGGTCAGCGAAACCGGCAATAATGTACGTAAACAGCTTGAGATTGATTTTGTTCGCAATAAAGGTTCCAAAAGATACTACATTCAATCGGCATTGCGGTTAACAAGCGCCGCCATACAAAGGCAGGAACAACGTTCACTGCTAAAGATTCAGGACGGTTTTAAAAAATTATCATCTCAAAAGATGCCTTGGCGCCTCTGTACAATGATGACGGCATATTGATTGTGAGCATCTTTGATTTTCTTTTGAATGAAAACAGCCTGGAAATTTGAGGTTTCTAAAGCAGATTTAGCGGGAATTTTAGGCTAAGGCTATTTTTCGTACGTATCTTTTAGGGAGGGTAAAACCGGCAATTTGGGCAAAATTATGTCTTTCAGTGTTATCTTTTTTAGTCCCAAATTATTGAAATGAAGCCGCGTAGTAGTATTATTGACTTTTGGGCCGTTTTTCGCGGAGGTCGACTGATGCGGTTGTTTTCGATTGTCTCTTTGATGTTGGCTATCCTGCTGATTGCGCCCGATTCCCAAGCTAGAGCGATGCCTGAATACTCGCCCTCCCACGAAAAAATGCTGTGGTTCATGGTTATTTCTGACACACATATAGGGGCTATGGGAAGTAGACCCGTAGAAAACCTGACTTGGGCGGTTAATGATGCCTTTCACATTGTACAACCGCAGATCATTCTAAATTGTGGAGATCTGGTCGATGCAAACGCCGTCGTAGGTATCCCCTGGTCACAACAAGAAGACGAATGGCGAACATACAACAGTATTATTTCTGATTCGGATCGGGCGCTTAGCGAGTACATCGACATTCCTGGTAACCATGATCAATACGGTGATGGCAGCCTGTCTTACTATCGTCAATGGTCTCATTGGGGAAGCCAATATGACCGTACGCAGCACTCAGTCAGGCTCGAGACCGACTTTGGGATTTACCACTTTTTGGGAGTTGCAACACCTGGTAATGATGGAGCAAAGTGGCCAGCAGACAACACTGGCCTTGATCAGGGTGAGCTTGCCTATATCCAGCAGGCGTTCGATGAAAACACTGATGCAAGTTTGCACGTTGTGTTTGGGCATCACCCAACCAGCAGATTCAAGTATGGCAAGGATGAATTTCTTAATGCGTTGAAGCATTATGAGGCGGACATGTACATCTTTGGCCACACCCACAAGTACGAAGCCAGCTTTCAGGACAGTGTTTTGCATCTCAACATGTCAACACTAGGCAAAGGTGATAGGGACAATGTAACAATTGGTGTAATTGACCAAGATTATTTGGCTATGAGGGTTTTTTCGGCTGGGATTTGGCCCTATGTTGTGGTGACTGCACCGGCTGATGCCGGCTTTGCAGGGGGCAATCCGAGGGCGTACTCTGTTCCGCCAGATTGGACCGAGGCTCCGGTTAGAGCGGTTGTTTTTGCCGACAGGGCTCCAGATAAGGTGGAATTCCAGTTAAACAGTGGCCAATGGATTGAAATGACTGAAGTTTCGCCCAGCGTTTGGCAGGGCTATATGGATACAACTGGGCTTGCGGCGGGACGTCACAACTTGACGGTTAGGGCACTGCCTTGGGACCGCTCGGCTCACAAAATTTCCTTTAGGGTTGGTCCTACTGCCTGTTCCAATGGAATCGATGATGATTTCGATGGTTTGACCGACTGGCCTGAAGATCCAGGGTGTGAGTCCCCGGGCAGCAACCGCGAAGATGGCGTAGTAATTGAAGAACCAGACCCGGACCCAGATCCCGAGCCTGACCCGGAACCTGAGCCTGAGCCCGTCCCAGATGAGGCGTCGGAAGAAGTGCTTGATGACGCCCTGGCTGAGGAATTAAATCCGGATGAGGATGTTATAGAGCCTGAGGAGATTGTTGAGGCTGAAGTCGAGCAGGACTTAGGTGCTGAGACGATTGACGAAGAGGCGGTTGAAAATGATGGACTTGAGGATGACCGGCTTGAGGATGACGTTGCTTCCCAAGACACGGATGAATCCCAAGATGTTAGTAACGGTCTTGGCGATGTAACCAATTTTGATGTAAATGGATCGGGTGGCTGTTCTGCTGATGGCGGTAGGACATCTGGCTGGATTATACCCTTGTTTTTGGGTCTGTTATTGGCTGTAAGACGAAAGGTTGGAAAAACGTGTTAAAAACTAAGATATTCCCCATTTTACTTGTAGTTACTGCTGTTGTTGCAGTAATCGTTTGGCGGGTTAACGTTTCCTCGGATGTGGCCTCTGTTCCTGATGAAAAGGCGCATCAGGTTGAGGCTGTTTCCCAGGAACGACCAGCCAAAAGTCAAGCAGCCCCGGTGGAAAGAAGAGCCCCATCGACTGAAAGCTGGACCAGATCAAATGACGATGATCAAAGGCAGCCAGAACGTGCTTATCGCGACCCAGACGTGATGGAATATGGTCAGCCGACGGCTGCTCCAACATACGAAGAGCAGCAAAAGAGGCAGATACAGATTCGACAGGAGCCGCCAAAGCTTACTTTGCAAAGCAGGCAGCTGTTTTTGGATTCACAGTCTGGAAAAAAATTCGGGGATGAAGATTCCGGGAATCCTGCAGCCTTCAACCGCAGGAAATTCGAAGTTAGAATGATTGATCCGTCCCTGCGCTTCAACAAACCCACCTTGCTTCGTAGGCCACCACACGTCCCAGGTCCCCATGACCCAATTGTGAACATAGCCACAAATCCCTTCATGATTCAAACTAAAGAATAGCCCCTGACCCTGCCCCTGACCCTGCCCCTGTCCCCGCCCCCTGCACTCCACACCCCGCACCCTGACCCCGCCCCCATCATTGCCATCAAAACGTTTGAGGTTCATAATCGCTGAGACTGTTTTTGCAAAGGAGGCTTTCGTGGCAGCGGAATTTGCAGGCCATAGCTCTTCGTACAAGGCCCGAAGATTTTTGAACTGGTTCCTGATGGGGTTGACCTATGCCTTTTTGTATATGGGCAGGTACAACCTTACGGTGGCCAAAAATGCCCTTGGAGATTTGATGACCAAGGAGGATTTTGGCCTGATTTTTGGGATTGGGACCTTTGTTTATGCCCTGTCCTTTCTGATTAATGGCCCTCTGACGGACAAGTTGGGCGGTAAAAAGGCGATTTTGGTGTCCTCCTTTGGTTCAGGCACCATGAATCTGCTGATGGGGCTTTTCGTAAAGTCGATTCTAACTAACCCTGGGGCCATTGAAATCAAGCTGACAACAGCATTTTCAGTGCTCTATGCCTTTAACATGTATTTCCAAAGTGCCGCAGCGGTGGCGATTGTAAAGGTTAACGCCTCATGGTTTCACGTGCGGGAACGTGGCGGTTTTTCAGGGATCTTTGGGACCATGATTTCCTCTGGAATCTTTTTGGCTTTCACTGTAAACGGTTGGATTCTTGGCCTGGCAAATACGCTGTCTGATGGAAAGGGTGCCCCGTGGTGGGTGTTTTTCGTGCCCTCTGCGCTGCTGTACACCTTTTTTACGCTTGAACTGTTCTTACTGAAGGATCGCCCATCCCAGGCTGGTTTTGAGGATTTTGATACCGGTGACGCCTCTTCAGGAGAAGGTGACGAGGTACGGATCCTTGAGATTGTTAAACGCGTTTTGACCAATCCAATTATCCTGACCGTTGCGTTTATCGAATTCTGCACTGGAGTAATCAGAAACGGCGTAATGCACTGGTTCCCAATCTATGCAAAGGAAGTGTGGGCACTGCCTTCCAATCATGCTCTCAGGGATGGCGACTGGAGCCACTGGGGAATCGTCGTTGGGATGCTAGTCCTTGGCTTTGTGTTCTTCTTCTTGGCCAGCAAGGTTAAGTCTGGGAAGCGAAAGGCCACGCTAATAGTGTCTGGGGCGCTGATAGCCTTAAGTCCATTCATGTGGGCAGGCTGGGGTGGAATACTGTTCGTGGCTGGAGTCATAGGTGGAAATGTCGCCGGTTGGATTAGCGACCTGTTTTTCCAAAGTCGGCGTGCACCTGCGGCTGGTGGGCTTTATGCCCTGCTGACTGTTGGCATTGTGCTGATGATTTTTACCCTTGGTGGAACTACGAATCAGGTTGGCTGGGTTGGCAAGAATGAACAAGTCCTGAAAAAGGACGATATCATTTTGGAGGTCGCTGGTACTGGCGATTTGGCTGATTGGCCTGCTGTTTCCAAGGCTTTTGCATGCATTCCAGCTACTTGCGAGGGTGAGGGCGTAGTTTGGGACGTGGAGAATTGCCTTTGTACCTCAAGCCCGAAGCGAACCGCGGAAAATCTGGTGGTGTCCGACGGCACAATCAAGCTGCTAGTTGAGCGAAACGGTGAAAAAGTCGAGCTTTCAATGAATGACCCCTTAAAGGTTGGGCGAGCTGGTGATTCCAGACGCTTGTCTGCAGGACCTGTACTTACACTGACGCCATTTTTCCTGGGAGCCTTGATGTTCTTTATTTCACTTGGAGTAATCGGAACCCACGGCTTGTTGTCTGGAACGGCAACGATGGACTTTGGTGGTCGAAAGGGTGCTGCAACAGCAGTTGGAATGATCGACGGTTTTGTATATTTGGGAACAGCAGTTCAAAGTATTTCGCTTGGATATTTGACGACTAAGAACTGGCATTACTGGCCGTTCTTCTTGCTACCCTTCGCAATAATTGGATTCTTACTGCTGCTGAAAATCTGGAACGCAAAACCAGGCAAAAAGTAAACCAATTTAAACCAACGCCCCGCTCCTAAGTAGCGGTAGGAATGGCCCTAGCCCTGACCCAGGCCCTGTCCCCGCCCCTGTCCCTGCCCCTGCCCCCCCCCCCCCCCCCCCCCCCCCCCCCCCCCCCCCCCCCCCCCCCCCCCCCC
>ERZ795051.4840-NODE-4840-length-12275-cov-6.081178_pt1 | contig 12275 bp, 5 predicted proteins | sample MGYA00375135_ERZ795051 | MGnify/ENA primary metagenome ERZ795051 (study PRJEB30180, sample SAMN05720222) | activated sludge metagenome | isolation source: Anaerobic digester | place: Japan | collected 2015-05-26 ... | reverse complement strand
CAAATGCCAAGCTCTCAACACTCAACGATTATGATATGCTGCTCGCTTCCGACTTCGGAACCGGCAAAAAATAATTGATCGTTTTCATCTCCTAATATCCCCCATATTCTCCCCTCTGAGCAGTTACTGCCCGGAGGGGAGAGCATTTTTCGGTACTTCAGCATCGCTGCGCTCCCTATGAAGGGTGCGACTTGCCTCCACAGTTCCAGCTTGAATGACAGAGAGATTTCAATCCACGCTCCATATGTAGTGAGCGACAGCTCCTCAAAATCCGGAATTTGCCCAATATTGGCGTTTCAATCCACGCTCCCCTGTGAAAGGAGCGACTTGTCATTGTCAATGTACTTTTATTCACAAGAAAATTTCAATCCACGCTCCCTGTGAAGGGAGCGACGTAAACCTGGCCAGCAAGTACGCCAGCGCCGGCATTTCAATCCACGCTCCCTGTGAAGGGAGCGACTTCTGTCCGGATCGTCGATAATATCAACCAGGCCGATTTCAATCCACGCTCCCTGTGAAGGGAGCGACATCAAGTTTGTGATATAATATAATCAAGATAAGGATTTCAATCCACGCTCCCTGTGAAGGGAGCGACTTTTAATTCCGGGGCGCTGTCGAATGATAGAAGACAATTTCAATCCACGCTCCCTGTGAAGGGAGCGACTTCTGTCCGGATCGTCGATAATATCAACCAGGCCGATTTCAATCCACGCTCCCTGTGAAGGGAGCGACATCAAGTTTGTGATATAATATAATCAAGATAAGGATTTCAATCCACGCTCCCTGTGAAGGGAGCGACTTTTAATTCCGGGGCGCTGTCGAATGATAGAAGACAATTTCAATCCACGCTCCCTGTGAAGGGAGCGACATTGACTGCTCGTTGTTCATGGGAAAAAAGTTAAATTTCAATCCACGCTCCCTGTGAAGGGAGCGACAGCCGGCCAAAGCTGCTTGATAGTTATGTACCGATTTCAATCCACGCTCCCTGTGAAGGGAGCGACCGTACTTGCTGGCCAGGTTTACGGCGCCCAAGATTATTTCAATCCACGCTCCCTGTGAAGGGAGCGACTAGTGCCGGAGGTTCGTCCAAAAATTATATTTTATTTCAATCCACGCTCCCTGTGAAGGGAGCGACTTTTTTTTAAACTACGGCAAACAAAAAACCGCTATTTCAATCCACGCTCCCTGTGAAGGGAGCGACCAGGAACCGGAGCCAGATCCAGCCCCGGCAGCTATTTCAATCCACGCTCCCTGTGAAGGGAGCGACGCGTTAATCCTTATGATAATAGCGGAATGCGTTCCATTTCAATCCACGCTCCCTGTGAAGGGAGCGACGATACCAAGTCCGAGCCAGTCAACTGACATAAGAATTTCAATCCACGCTCCCTGTGAAGGGAGCGACATATTCAAGCAGCGTATTCACCCAGTATCTGTATATTTCAATCCACGCTCCCTGTGAAGGGAGCGACGGGAGAACCATTTGACACAAGTTGTTGTCCCTGGAATTTCAATCCACGCTCCCTGTGAAGGGAGCGACTGAAAACGGTGTGTTTTATGATGCTAATACAAGTATTTCAATCCACGCTCCCTGTGAAGGGAGCGACTGATATGGGATTCAAGGGGCACATTCTGGACAATATTTCAATCCACGCTCCCTGTGAAGGGAGCGACAAATAAATTTTTGAGAGATAACAATACATTCATAATATTTCAATCCACGCTCCCTGTGAAGGGAGCGACTTGGGGTTCTGGTAATGGCTCTACTGATTCATTTATTTCAATCCACGCTCCCTGTGAAGGGAGCGACTTTCGCTGTAGATGTGCTTAAATGGCATGATAAAATTTCAATCCACGCTCCCTGTGAAGGGAGCGACGTGTGAGGGGACTAAAGTTATTTTCACCGGACAGCTTATTTCAATCCACGCTCCCTGTGAAGGGAGCGACTTTCCGTTTCCCCCGACCGCTTTGTCATGTTCAATTTCAATCCACGCTCCCTGTGAAGGGAGCGACCAGATAGGCGTCAACCACTTTCCGCAGAGCGCCATTTCAATCCACGCTCCCTGTGAAGGGAGCGACGTGATATAATACTGGCTCATAATCTTTTTTTATATTTCAATCCACGCTCCCTGTGAAGGGAGCGACAACCGGAAGAGGATCCGCAGCCGGATCCAGAAGAGATTTCAATCCACGCTCCCTGTGAAGGGAGCGACCAGATAGGCGTCAACCACTTTCCGCAGAGCGCCATTTCAATCCACGCTCCCTGTGAAGGGAGCGACTTCTCCTTCACATAATCCGCATGAGGATCAAAAAGGATTTCAATCCACGCTCCCTGTGAAGGGAGCGACCTGCTCAACGTCCCGGCCACGGTCCTGCGAAATATTTCAATCCACGCTCCCTGTGAAGGGAGCGACACAAAAATCAATAACAAGTTTTATATTATTCGCTATTTCAATCCACGCTCCCTGTGAAGGGAGCGACGAGCCTGAGCTTCTTCTATAGCTCTCTCGTAATATTTCAATCCACGCTCCCTGTGAAGGGAGCGACAGCCAACGACTGAAAGGGTGCTTTGCTGTCGCTATTTCAATCCACGCTCCCTGTGAAGGGAGCGACAAGAAAGCATAAGTCTATTAATAACAACATTATGATTTCAATCCACGCTCCCTGTGAAGGGAGCGACTTCTTCCGATAGCCTTTCCGTTTATTCCATCACATTTCAATCCACGCTCCCTGTGAAGGGAGCGACTGCCTTCTTCGTCCTTTTTTGGCTCGACTATACCGATTTCAATCCACGCTCCCTGTGAAGGGAGCGACATTAGATCTTGCGCCGTACTATCGGGATCATTGAATTTCAATCCACGCTCCCTGTGAAGGGAGCGACAAAGGGCAAACTTTTATTATCTGACTTGGAGACCATTTCAATCCACGCTCCCTGTGAAGGGAGCGACGATGACAAAACATTCATAAACATCGTATATAAACATTTCAATCCACGCTCCCTGTGAAGGGAGCGACCCTTTGGCAACTCTCCGGCGAAGTAGTGATTATTATTTCAATCCACGCTCCCTGTGAAGGGAGCGACTATTGTAACATCAAGTTGCAAGGCAACAGCGCAATTTCAATCCACGCTCCCTGTGAAGGGAGCGACAAGAACCAGGGTGAGCAACTGTCTATGCTGGAAATTTCAATCCACGCTCCCTGTGAAGGGAGCGACATTGACACATTAAATAATGTGGTTGTTGATGTCATTTCAATCCACGCTCCCTGTGAAGGGAGCGACACAGGCACCTGGGACATCGGTATCAGCTTACAGACATTTCAATCCACGCTCCCTGTGAAGGGAGCGACGATAATTTCTCAATCTCAGACTGTTTGAATTCTATTTCAATCCACGCTCCCTGTGAAGGGAGCGACGATGCAACACCTGTAACAGTTGAACCAGCGATAAATTTCAATCCACGCTCCCTGTGAAGAGAGCGACGATATGGCTTCTGCAAAGCTGCGACTGCAAGCAAATTTCAATCCACGCTCCCTGTGAAGGGAGCGACGAGGAGACGTTGAGAGAGGGCGCAGGGGACTGCCCATTTCAATCCACGCTCCCTGTGAAGGGAGCGACGACTGAGATAAATATTATAGATAGGCTTCTGTGTATTTCAATCCACGCTCCCTGTGAAGGGAGCGACCGCTCTAACTCAGATGCTATTACAGCTCAATCCATTTCAATCCACGCTCCCTGTGAAGGGAGCGACGGATACAAGTCGCTCCGGTATCTACCATAACAAATTTCAATCCACGCTCCCTGTGAAGGGAGCGACAGAAAAAATCATAAATATTTGCAACGTTCTGCACGATTTCAATCCACGCTCCCTGTGAAGGGAGCGACGGTACGTCCTTGCTGAACCCACAACAGGCATAGTATTTCAATCCACGCTCCCTGTGAAGGGAGCGACCGCAGCCCGTGACACAAATAGTACTTATTACAGATTTCAATCCACGCTCCCTGTGAAGGGAGCGACATCAATATTCTTTTTTGGTTTTCTGACGACTGCATTTCAATCCACGCTCCCTGTGAAGGGAGCGACTGCAGCACAGCAAACCACGGGCGACCGCTGCTGAATTTCAATCCACGCTCCCTGTGAAGGGAGCGACTGTAAAAGTCTTATCAAATCGGCGGACGTAAAAATTTCAATCCACGCTCCCTGTGAAGGGAGCGACGATAGAGGGTAAATTTACCCCGTTTGATTTGTCAATTTCAATCCACGCTCCCTGTGAAGGGAGCGACGCACTTCTATGGCAAAATACCTGAAAGAACGATTTATTTCAATCCACGCTCCCTGTGAAGGGAGCGACCTGTAATCTGTTAATTTCCTCACTAATTGATTTTATTTCAATCCACGCTCCCTGTGAAGGGAGCGACTATGATCCGGTAACTGGTAAATATAAAATAGTAAACATTTCAATCCACGCTCCCTGTGAAGGGAGCGACTACATAGAATTGTCAATGTTGAATTATGTAGAAAATATTTCAATCCACGCTCCCTGTGAAGGGAGCGACCATAAGTTATGCCCTTACTTTCATTATAATCATACATTTCAATCCACGCTCCCTGTGAAGGGAGCGACGGTTGTATTGATGTATAATGTTTAAGGAATCAGAGCATTTCAATCCACGCTCCCTGTGAAGGGAGCGACAACCTTCAAGTGCTGTTACTCATTCGGCACGGGGTATTTCAATCCACGCTCCCTGTGAAGGGAGCGACGCTTTATAGCAACAACCCCGAACACTAATTCCGTATTTCAATCCACGCTCCCTGTGAAGGGAGCGACTTGTCTCCGCTTATTACTAAACACAGTAAAATCATTTCAATCCACGCTCCCTGTGAAGGGAGCGACACACGTTGCAAGGTAAATTTATCCCATGTTATAATTTCAATCCACGCTCCCTGTGAAGGGAGCGACATATGAAATGTTATTATCGTGACCGCCTAATGTTATTTCAATCCACGCTCCCTGTGAAGGGAGCGACTATGTTCTGACTGACTTTGCGGCTAAAATGTACATTTCAATCCACGCTCCCTGTGAAGGGAGCGACTGGGCCGGCGATCGCTGGCGCACTATAGATTATATTTCAATCCACGCTCCCTGTGAAGGGAGCGACCGGAAGACGAAGCAACCGCAAAAGCTTTTGTGAAATTTCAATCCACGCTCCCTGTGAAGGGAGCGACCGTTCCATATATGCCGAAAATCTTTTTTATAGCGATTTCAATCCACGCTCCCTGTGAAGGGAGCGACGGAAAGCTCCGCTACTCGGTCCGCCGTGGTTCCATTTCAATCCACGCTCCCTGTGAAGGGAGCGACAGCAACGGGAAGCCAATATATTGACACGGGGCTATTTCAATCCACGCTCCCTGTGAAGGGAGCGACTTTTAAAAGTTACGGACAAGGAAAAATATACTCTTTTATTTCAATCCACGCTCCCTGTGAAGGGAGCGACCGGCATATTTTTTCACCCTTTTCATTCAGTATTAAATTTCAATCCACGCTCCCTGTGAAGGGAGCGACTGTCAACACTTTTCTATAATTTAATTATTTTAATGTATTTCAATCCACGCTCCCTGTGAAGGGAGCGACCACGTAAAAACACCTTAAAAAAGCGGGATTTCCATTTCAATCCACGCTCCCTGTGAAGGGAGCGACGCCCCTTGCATTTGACAATTCACTGTCGTATTATATTTCAATCCACGCTCCCTGTGAAGGGAGCGACATTTCACAAAATGCAAGTGATATTGATTCACTTATTTCAATCCACGCTCCCTGTGAAGGGAGCGACTCGTCAAAAATTGGGTACTTGTCAAGCCCAAAATCATTTCAATCCACGCTCCCTGTGAAGGGAGCGACAATATAACCTTGATTCTGTAATATCTCAGAATCTATTTCAATCCACGCTCCCTGTGAAGGGAGCGACATTTTCCCATGTGACAAACTTATGCGAAGCCGCCGATTTCAATCCACGCTCCCTGTGAAGGGAGCGACTTCTCGTTTACCGTGTCAAAAGTTGTGACAGTGGACATTTCAATCCACGCTCCCTGTGAAGGGAGCGACGCTGTTCCGCCGATTTTAACGGAATATTCTGGACAACATTTCAATCCACGCTCCCTGTGAAGGGAGCGACAATACTGTCAACGGGTTAAATTGCGCTGTTTTCGATTTCAATCCACGCTCCCTGTGAAGGGAGCGACATGGTCTGTAAGTGTTTTGCACATATCTGTGATATTTCAATCCACGCTCCCTGTGAAGGGAGCGACCGGACGACGGATTCTATACTGATTCCAAATTTGAATTTCAATCCACGCTCCCTGTGAAGGGAGCGACGATATCATATGGGACTATGTAAGCAGCTTCAAGGACATTTCAATCCACGCTCCCTGTGAAGGGAGCGACGACATTGAAAGTATAAGGAGGGACCTGTACGATATTTCAATCCACGCTCCCTGTGAAGGGAGCGACTCCCAGCTTCGAGCCTGATTCTCGCTTTGAACGTATTTCAATCCACGCTCCCTGTGAAGGGAGCGACTGATCCCTTCCATTACACTATTCATGCCCGGAAGATTTCAATCCACGCTCCCTGTGAAGGGAGCGACATGTACTTTTTGTTGTGGGGTGCTGATCATCTACATATTTCAATCCACGCTCCCTGTGAAGGGAGCGACGCATTACTTGATCAAATGAATTATGAAAGTATGATATTTCAATCCACGCTCCCTGTGAAGGGAGCGACTATGAGAGCTTTGAAGCTGAAGCTGAAAGGGCGGCTATTTCAATCCACGCTCCCTGTGAAGGGAGCGACAAAATGCGCTATAAATCGTCTGTTGAAGTCTACAAATTTCAATCCACGCTCCCTGTGAAGGGAGCGACGTAGCTGAGGACGATAACGCAGTAGACAACGCTCTATTTCAATCCACGCTCCCTGTGAAGGGAGCGACAGGGCGGTATTCACTTTCACGGCCTGTTCCGCTCAATTTCAATCCACGCTCCCTGTGAAGGGAGCGACAGCCAACGGCTGAAAGGGTGTTGAGCTGTAGCAATTTCAATCCACGCTCCCTGTGAAGGGAGCGACGAGAGGAAGTCGAGAGAAAACCCACGCAGCAGCAACAATTTCAATCCACGCTCCCTGTGAAGGGAGCGACAATGTATTTGTAATCTGCTCACACAGCTCCTTACGGTATTTCAATCCACGCTCCCTGTGAAGGGAGCGACGTATTCATTCGTACAATGCGACTTCACATAGTCATTTCAATCCACGCTCCCTGTGAAGGGAGCGACATCTTCATGATATTCCTTGCCCTCCTCGAACTGATTTCAATCCACGCTCCCTGTGAAGGGAGCGACCTTGAGTGCTTTTTCTTCATCCTCTTCATCGATAAAATTTCAATCCACGCTCCCTGTGAAGGGAGCGACGGATAACAGTTATTCCAAAGGAGGTATAAAAATATTTCAATCCACGCTCCCTGTGAAGGGAGCGACCAAAGCAGGTGATTATAAAGCTGACGAGGTAGCTATTTCAATCCACGCTCCCTGTGAAGGGAGCGACCGGTGGAATCGTAAGGAGTGTTGAGGATGCAGTCAATTTCAATCCACGCTCCCTGTGAAGGGAGCGACTGTATAGCGTCAAACTCTGTGTCGGCCGAAGGAATTTCAATCCACGCTCCCTGTGAAGGGAGCGACCAGACCGCCCCTGTTGAGCCTGATAGGCGTTGCTGTATTTCAATCCACGCTCCCTGTGAAGGGAGCGACAGCAAAAATGCACATAGACAGAAAGCATCCGTCATGAAAAATGCACATTTATGCGAATAAACAGGCTTTTCCGGCTTTAAGAATAAAAGCATCATCTCAAAAAAGCCCTGTTTTTCAGGTGCGAATATCCCGGTGTTTTCATGTACACTTCATATTCGCATCAGAATAAAAGCGGTTCGTCCACCTTTATCGTTTCTTTTGCACCGATATGCTCGATCTTCGCCTTTTTCCTGTCGCCTAAGTAATAAAACCTCAGGCTGTCTTTTTCAGCATCGATCTCTTCTTTCAGCTTTTGTTTGAGCATACGGCATTTTGCAGGATCAAGCTCACATTCAAACACCGAGTTCTGAACTCTTATGCCATAATTCACACACTGCTTCGCAACGTGTCTCAGTCTCTTTTTTCCTGCACTATCTGATGTATTTACATCATAAGTTATAAGTACCAGCATATTATCACTTCCACATAAACGGAGGATATGCGTCCAGGTCTCCCCTTATATATCTTGCAAGCAACAGCGCCTGAGAATATGGGAGCATCCCCCATTCCAGCTTTTCATCAAGAAACGGATGCCTCAGCTCATCGCTTTTGCGTTTCTGCCATGCTGTGATGAATGTCCTTCTTCCGTTTTCCGTCAGAATAACTGCACCGTCCTCACGCTTTTCAAGCTCAGCAGCTGTTATCATTTTCTTATTGATAAGAGTGATAACAAACCTGTCGCAAAGCGGTGCTCTGAATTCCTCTACAAGATCAAGCGCAAGCGAACGTCTTCCCGGCCGGTCTGTATGCATAAATCCCACATATGGATCAAGTCCGACAGAAGCCAGTCCAGAGGTACACATACTCGTTGCAAGTGAATAAGCAAATGAAAGCAATGCATTAACATTATCCTTCGGCGGACGCTTATTCCTTACAGTAAAGCAGAAATCTTCCTTCTGCTGGAGTATCATATCATTGAACACAGAAAAATATATCTGTGCCCCTTCACCCTCTATGCCTCTCAGTGTATCCATATCAGTTGCTTCCAGTGCGGCTTTGGATGATCGTTTAAGCAGCTCAGAGCAGTGCATAAACTTTTCTGTATCGATCCTCAGCGAATGATCTCTCAGCGTCCGTTCAACAGTCCACCTGCTGTTGAAAAGTTTGGCACATATTATATTTTTCGCAATATCCAGTGCTCTTTCTCTATCATCTGCCAGGCGGTACTGCTGACGGCGCAGCAGTACATTTCCGTTCATCTCTCCCTCAACTGCGGCAAGAAAGTGTCCGTTTCCGCTCATAAATACAAGTTCGATACCTTCCTTGGCACACTTTCCCATAAGCGCAGGACTTGCGCCTGTATAGCCGAAAGTCATTATCCGTTCAAGATTATGGAGCGGCACTCTGCCGATCTCTTTTCCATCACTTTTTATAACAATGGTCTCCCCGTCAAGGGAAAGATATCTGTCAGGCGAAGTGATATACAATGTATTCAGCAGCTTTTTCATATCATTTTTCCTCGTCCAGCATTGACAATATATGGGCTCTTGCACTTTTTTCAGAGCACAGCACCGGCAGGCAGATATTCTTCAGCGAACAGGCATTGCAGGCCTTGCTGCGCCTGACCTTCGGCGTATATCTCCTGCGGTACATATCATGCATTTCAGCAAGGGCAGCCTTGGTTCTGTCACGCAGCTCATCAGTGATATCCACTTTTGTACGGCGCCTTGTTTCTCCATAATAAAGATATCCTGTACTTATTTCACAGCAAAGCATTTCCTCAAGACACATTGCCTGTAAGGCAAGCTGCATGATATCGCTGTCATCCTCTTTTGGCTCGCCACGCTTGTATTCCACAGGCGTAACAGAATATCTGCCTTCAAGGCCGAATACCTCTATCCCACGATCGTCCCTGCGGAATTCGACTGCATCACATTCTCCGCTTATTCCCAGCGATGCAGACGAAACAGCCATCGCCCGGGATATGACAACATCTCCTCTTTTTTCATGGAGATCTGCATTGTGAACGTTCCTGTGCATAACTCTGCCGTCAGCAGTACGGTAATTCTCCTCCCACTGCTGCTCGATATGTATGAGTGCCCATTGTCTGCGGCAGAAGACAAAATGCTGTATGCCTGACAATTGCAGATACTCATCCTCGCTGTACATCTCAGCTCTCGAATATCTCCGGCTCCAGTCCGTCTATAGTATCAAGTGTAATATCGTAATCCTCAAAGCGGCGAGGTCTGTCCACACCGTCCTTCATAACTACATTAAGAAGGCGATGTACCTTTGCAGATGAATTCTTAGGAGTCTTGCTGTCATGCTTATACCAGTAAACACGCCTTACCTCCATGCTGCCCTCCGGTCTTGCAGATGAGCAGTCATTCTCAAACAGTGTTTCAAGAGCCAGCTTTATTTTCTCTGCGTCCTCCTCGGTAAATCCGGTCTTTTCAGCGAGCTGACAGTTGATGCTGCCGTGGAATACATATAGGGCAAAGTCCACCTTATGCTTTGTTCCCATAGTATCAGATGCCTTGCCGTCCTTTCCGCTTTCACCGTTAACACTCTTGGTTATCTGCATACTTACAATGTCCACAGGAGAAATGCTCTCTGCCTGCTGAATTGACACCGGACCTCTTACGCCCACTGATACAGGATCACCCTTGAATGCAAAGACCTGACCAAAGCTGCGGACATCGATCCACTCCTCACAGGCAGCCTTTGCAAACTGATCTCTGTCAGTATCCTTGCCCTTGGTGATCTTTGCAAGTGCTTCGCAAGCCTTGGCACGATCGTGGAGGCTCTTCTGTCCGTCATCGCATCTGTCATCTGACTGAACGAATATCTTCTCGCCCATATCCTGTAAGCGGTTGCGGAGCTTTCTCTTTATGCAGACGTCACTTATCTCGCCGAAGCCATCGTAATTCTCTCTCGGACGGTTTCCGTTCAGCGGATCACCGTTAGGATTTGCATTCTTAGCAGTTATAATAACTGAAAAATCGATCTTGTTCTGAAGTACGCTCATTTTTTATTCCTCCTCTTTATCATCAGCAGTCTTGTTATTGTTCCAGAGCATTGCATTATAATGGTGGTAGCCAATAAGATACATGGGAGACAGCTTGCTGTTATCGGCAAATTCCTCCGGTGACATCTTCATCATTATCTCATTGATGAGCTTTGTATACTTTTTCATTGCCCACTGTTCTTTTTCAAGATAAGGCTCAAGCCTTTCCTCGATTATTTTCCAGGTCTGATACGGGCGTGACGAAAAAGCGTTCCAGAAACGTCTTGCATTCGTAACACGTTTTTCATTCGCATCATATGTATCACTTTCCGCCTTGTCAGCTATTGCAAGCAGACAGCCGTAGAGATAGCTTCTATCGGTACAATTCGGATCATATGCCATTTTTATCTCTCCTTTGTAATAAAGTTTATTATCATGCTCTGCCTGCTCCTTCCTAATGAGAGCACAGGCGTTTTCGATGATCGTCCGGTGGTTATACTCCTTCTCGTATGAAAGCGGTGCAGAAGCCCTTTCGCAGAGTATCATCACTATATCGTGGGGAAGCCTTTTTCCCTCTGCAACACATGGGAGCAGTCTCAGTATAACATCGCCCATGAGTTTTTTATCACACGAAAGAAATCCGTTCTGCTCATTTCCATATAGACAATTTGCTATCTGCGGAAGGCTGCATGAATCCTCCGCTGTTTTTCCAAGCTTGCCGTTGTATCTGCTCCATACAGTTTCACTGTGCCATCTTTTAAGATTAGCGTAGAAATCAGATTCCATTAGCTCGGCATATAGTGCTATCGACAGTCTTCCTGTGGTTGCGGCATCAAGTCCCATTATCATGACCTTGTCAGCCGGATCGAAGTCAGTCTTGCCGCCCATAAGCTTCTTGTTAAGTTTTTCTGAGAATTTTGGTATTGTATCATATTCCTCAACGTCATCAAATAATTCAAATACACTTTTGGTAACACTTGGAACATATCCAAGGGCACTGTTCCAGGTAACAAGTGTCAGTGAATCATAGGAACGGCTCTGTTTTGACACAAGCCACTTCAGCGCATTATGCATTTTCTGAGAAAACTCATAGCTTACAGCAACTGCTTCCTCCTTATTTAAAAATCGTCCACGGAATGTATAATTTGAGCTGTCATTTGCTGATATGAGCTTTGCTTTATCGCCGCTGTTGCGTATTTTGGAAGGATGCTTATATGTAACAGCTCCTCTTTTTCCGTCAGCATAGCTCAGATCATTACTGTCAAAGCTGGATTCATAATGATCCTGAAAGCACTTGTAAAGCTTTTTGTCCTGCCATGTATAGCAAAGGCCGCTTTTTCCGCTTACGATAAACCTTACAAAAGAATCCTCCTGAGCGATATTGTTGAATTTCTTATCAGCAAATTTACCGTCCTCATCAAGCTCTATGATACCGCACTGTATCAGATCACGGATAAGCTGCTGCTTTTCAAGATAAGCATACACTGGAGCAACAGCA
>ERZ795051.4836-NODE-4836-length-12290-cov-3.063425_pt1 | contig 12290 bp, 11 predicted proteins | sample MGYA00375135_ERZ795051 | MGnify/ENA primary metagenome ERZ795051 (study PRJEB30180, sample SAMN05720222) | activated sludge metagenome | isolation source: Anaerobic digester | place: Japan | collected 2015-05-26 ... | reverse complement strand
GGCCTGTATGGCTCCGGTACTCAAGTCTCCCGCCTCCAAAGGGCCTTCAGCATGGGCATATTCGGCATACAGAAGAACCGCAGGATGGTCCCAACCCGTTGGAGCATCACTGCCGTCGACAGCACGCTCTCGCAGCGGCTAATCGGCGAGGTCAAGGAGCACGAGACGATTGACCGGTATCAGGTGTTCATGCACAAATACCAGCACAACACATTCGCCGCAATCCTGATGCCGCGGTCATGGTCATACGAGTGGATGGAGGCCTGGTTCCCGGGCACTTTCTGGAACCAAGATGGGGGCAATGCCGCCGTTATGGGCGACAGCGAAGGGTGGTATGGGCGGAGGACATATCCCGGCATAGGCGGATGCTACTTCTCGACACGCCTGGGCGTGGCTGAGTACCTGAAGAAGATTAGGCGGCAGGCTACCGCCTTGGTCATCAGAGAGATACTGCCTGAGTTTCCGCTGCCCCTTGGCGTCTGGTTCGTCAGGGAGAATGTCAGGAGCATGTTGAGCAAGAAGCCTGCGGAGTTCGACGATCTACGGTCGTGCCTCCAGCACCTAAAGGGCGACCTGAGGGTCCCGCTAAAGACCTGGCTGGAGAAGAGCGAGCTGCTGAGGGACTCGGTGCTGCAGAGGCGGATCACCGATTACTTCAGGAGGTCGGAGCTATGATGAAGTGGGCGGTTTCGACGGTTCCTTGCAAGTGCGCAGTCTCCAAGAGCAGGCTCCCTGGGCTGGAATACACCTTCAATCCATACCGCGGCTGCACGCACGGCTGCCTCTACTGCTATGTGCCGGACATAATGCGCAACTCTGCACTATCGTCAACTTGGGGCAGGTCTGCCGCAGTAAAGGAAGAGGTTCTTCGCAAGCTGAAGGAGGAGCTGAGGCACCTGACACCCGGCGTCGTAGGCGTCAGCACTGCGACCGACCCGTACCAGCCGTTGGAAGGCGCCCTCAGGATCACCAGGCGGGCGATATCCCTCCTTTCAGCAATGTCGTTCCCCGTCTCAGTACAGACCAAATCCGCGCTGGTGGCAAGGGACGCCGACATAATACGCCGGGGAGACGTTGAGGTCGGCATCACTATCACCTCGAGCAGCGAATCATTCAGGGCAAGGTTTGAGCCTGGCGCGTCACCAATCACAGATCGTGCAAGGGCGCTGAAGGAGCTGAGTTCAATGGGCGTCAAAACATGGATCTTCTACGGCCCCATAATCCCCGGTTCGAACGACCTGCCCGCGGATATCGAATTTATTGTGAGGCTTGCAGGCGAGACAGGGAGCAGGGTCCTCTACGACGGTCTGAATGTCAGGCCGATGCTGCGCAGGCGTATGCTTACTGTATTTACAGAAGGTGAAATGGAGCGCATAGCAAAATTCAACTTTAATGCATTCTATGATACATTCGAGTCGGAGTGCAGGGGTGGCGGCGTAAAGTGTTGCCATGCCTTTGCGTAACTGTATTTTTGCACAACTGTATTTCTGAAGAACAGAAATAACAATTCTTATAAGTGATTTGGCGAAGTATCTCTGTGGGGTTATGGGCAATGAGGGTACATTATAGTAGGTCACGCCGTGGCGTCTCCCCAATCATCGCCACGATGATGCTGTGTGTCATCGTGCTGGCAGTGGTGGCCGTGATGTACCCTATCGTATCTGCGACCCTAAACAAGCCAACCTACGCGGCATCGATATCGCAGGCCAGCCTGCTTAAACAAGGAGATTATGTGCTGATGACTGCGAACGTGAAGAACATAGGCAGTGGCGACCTTAACGCGTACTGCGTCATCACTGATGAGGCATCCAACGAATATCGCTGTCAGGGCGAATCCAGGCTCCTTGTGCCTGGCGAGCATGCCGCCTTCATCTTCGAGAGCAAGACTGACGGCTCGTCATTCATGGTTGGCATGAGCTACAAGATCCGTGTCTATGACGCACAACGCGGCTTGCTTAATGAGGTGACCATATTTTGCAACGGAAGATGACCTCAAAGAGGGGAATAATACCCATTATCGCCGTGCTGCTGATGGCAGCACTGTCCATTGCCGCCTCAGGAGTCTACTATGCCGAGATGACAAAGGTAGTGGCCAATCCTGCCCCGCAGGACGTTGTGGTTACTGACATTCTGCTCTCAAAGCACTATGGATATGCATACTTCAGCCTACGTATGGTCAGCAACGTACAGTCCGACCTCACCTTCCAGATATCCATCATTGGGGAGGACGGCATCGTAGCATGGCGGATGCGTGACGTCCGGCTCCCTGCAAGGGGCGAGATCACTGCCACCGAATCTGGCTCATGCGGCAGCGACTTCTTCGTTGGCAAAACTTATATCATTAAGATTGAGGGGGACATCGACATGGCATACACCGTTGAGTGCACTGGGGTCGAGGTCTCATCAGGCAAGGTCTTTCTCTTGGCCATCAATGGCATAACCGGCAACTTTACTGAGGGGATGCCAAGTTCAATCGTGCCGGTGCATATAGAGAGTGATACCAACTTTAATGCGATAGTCGACGAGCTCTGGTTTGCCGGCTCCACGAAGTCCAAATCGGACAGTTCGATAGACTTGTCCAACAGACGCGGCGACAATATTAATTCCACATCATACCCATGGCAGAGCGGCGTCCCTGTCAGTTTTAACCTAACATACGACTCTTCGCAGAACCTGCTTTGCTACACCGTTGGCAACGAGACCATAACCACCACTCCGGATGCCGGCTCTACCGACCTGTTCATCAGGGGGATGGTCACTGGCAAAGGCACGATGTCAATTGCCGTAGACGATCTCGTGTTCAATGGCGAGGCCTTGGACGTAGAAATCAACACGACCAACTACGATGCTCTCTGGTTAAGGGGGGCTGACATGTCCGGCGACTTCACCTTGACAGGAAGCATAACTCTGGCGTGGGACGGTCCCAATGGAAACTGGGGCATGTTCTTGGACGTGATCGGGGGCACAGTGGTCGAGGGGGACGAGTACGTAGTTGACACGTCAATAAACCCAATCCAGTCCATGCAGGGGGTCCTCGACACCGCCGACCATCTTGGTTGCCCGGTTACCCTGATCACGACGATGGCACAGTGGGAATCGGTACTCGCGAACCCGCCCCTTGGAGCCATAATCGTGAATCCCTTTGGAGGCGCAGTGCCTGCTCCGGCATGGGCAGTTCAGGATAAGGCTTCGGCTGAGGCTTACATACGATTGCTCAGCGAGATGGTCAGTACGTACAGCTGGACTTGGCTACACCTCGGCGGATATCCGTTCTCATCAGTAACCAATGGAACCGTCAGCGTAGACATAGGCAACGACGGTGCTGAGTGGTTCTTCGACGTCAGCCGCATAAAGGCACATGGCCGGGGGATCGAATCGCTTGATGAGAACCTGCTCACAGAGGACGATGGAGTGAGCCTGAATCATTTCCTCAGCGTTACAGGCAACGACGCACTCCCTGACAACCTCTGGTTCGACTATGGCATAATTCTTCCCGCTTCAGATCCCCTCGAAACGAAGTTCACATTCTATATCAATCCAAGCGGCGTAAGCCAGACCGGCGCGATGAGCTTCTATCTGGGCGCGGGCTACTACGTCCATTGGGGCGCACCAATCTATACCCAAGGCCACAGCGACGGCTCTCAGGTGAGCGACTACGAGAGCGCATCGTACGCTCTCATGGTGGCGCTCTATACCATGATGAGATGATGTAGATGCGGCGGGGGCAGCGGGGAGTGTCCGAGGTAGTGGCGACGCTTGCACTGGTCGCCATAACCCTCGCAGCGATGGCAATCTACGTGCAGGCATTCAACACCTACTTTGCGGGAGAGACCGGCCTCCTGACAGGCATATTCCGCATGGGCGCCGAGCAGAACTATGAGCGGCTCTCGATCATCTACATCTTCCAGAATGATACTCAGTTGGATGATGCCCGCCTCTACATCTCAGTCTACAATTATGGCGCAAGGAATGCGACCATCGTCAAGGTAGTCATAGACACATCCACTCTCGAATATACCCCTTCAATGGTGCGTACAGGCGAGATGGCAGTGCTGAGGCTCAATCAGACTGTATCCGTCAATACCGTCCACGTCATCTCCATCATAACTGAGAGGAACAACGTTGTATCAACGCAGTTCAGGCTGTGATGCCATGACATATCTCCGCTCCCCATCCAAGAAGAGGCTCCAAAGGAGGGGCATAACAAACGTGCTCGGCGCCATCCTCTTTGTATTCGCAATAGTTGCGCTGACCTCGATCATCGCAGTCGTCTCGATAGAGTATGGCGGGTATATTCGAAGCGCAGATTACCTTAGCACAGTCGAGCGGGCGCGATCGCAGGAGGCCATACTCTTCACCCACGCATCGGACATCGATGGGCAACTCAAGCTTAACATAACCAACATCGGCAGCGAGACCATCACGCTGAACAACATCCTCGTCCACAACAAATCTGAGGCCGGCTCGATCGACGTTACCAGCATGGCCGCGTTGCCTATCACTCTGAATCCCGGCATGGCTCAGGTCAATTACCGCATCCCTGGAATGATAGTAACTCCAACGACAAACTGCACGATCGCCTTCGTCTCGTCGCGCGGGAACGTATTCATAATTGTGATTCAGGGGCTCGAGATTTACCCTCCTAACCCATACCATTGAGATGATTGCTATATGGCGCTAAAGTTTAGGTTTGGCAAAAGCAAGACCAGCAACAAAACCTCAGACAGGAAGGGCATTGACAAGAAATACCTGGGGAAGACGTTCTCATTACACATCGCCGGCTCCAATGTGCCGCCACTCTCGCCGGAGGCCTCTCTCCTTGAAGAGTACTCTGTGGGCGCCGCCAAGGTCAGCATATGCGAGCATGGCGGCGACGGCTACTACTGGATAACCGAGCCCCCGATGGACGAATCAGACCTTGAACTGTACAACATACTGATGAACGCGATCTACTACACTATCCCGCCTAGCGAAGAGAAGGATCCGATGAAGATCATCGATGAGCGTCTGAACCACGCTGTATCCGAGCTGAAGCTTACCCTCGCCCCGGAGCAGCTCAACAAGATAAGGTACTACGTGATGCGCGATGTCTTGGGCTATGGCATATTCGACCCCCTCATCAATGATGGGCGCATAGAGGACCTGTCGATGGCAGGCGTAGGGCGCCCCGTCTGGGTCTTCCACAGGGATTATTCACACTTCGACTGGCTGACCACCAACATCGCCTTCAACGACGAGCGGATGCTGGAATCGGGCATTATGCTGCTGGCTCACAAGTCGAAGCGGCACATATCGACCGCCTTCCCCATCTCAGAGGGGTCCCTTCCTGAGCGCCACCGGTGCGCCCTGACGTTCGCAAATGAGGTATCCCCATTCGGATCTAGCCTGACCATAAGGAAGTTCAGGGCAGATCCGCTAACCCTCTGCCACCTGGTCAAGTTCGGCAGCATATCCTCACTCATGGCTGCATACTGGTGGCTCATACTGGAGAACCGCGGCTCGGCATTCGTAGTAGGCGAGATGGCCAGCGGCAAGACCACCCTCCTGAATGCGCTGGCGTCGCTGCTGCCGCCCCACTGGAAGGTGGTCACTATCGAGGACACTCCCGAACTCAGGCTGCCCCATATGGGGTGGAAGCCGCTGGTTGCCCGCCACACCTACTCGATCGCGGAGTCGAAGACCGAGATCCGGCTGTACGACCTTGTCAAGCTCTCACTCAGGGAGCGTGCGCAGTTCATAATCGTGGGCGAGATACGCGGCGAGGAGGCGTACGTCTTCATACAGGCGCTGGCGACCGGCCACGGGGGCGGCTGCACATTCCACGGCGACTCCGTGGAGTCCATGGTCATGCGCCTCACGACTGCCCCGATCAATGCCTCCCCCTCCTTCCTCCCCCTCATCAGCAGCGTCATCATCAGCCGGATGCTGAAGCTACCCGGCAGGAAGCCAATGCGGCGGGTCGTGGAGACCAACGAGATAACCGAAGTCACCGGTCCCCAGTCTGTCGCTAGCAACAGGATATTTGAGTGGAACGTTAACGACGACAAGCACTACCCTCTGGAGCCGGCAGAGGTCGTCAGGAGGAGCAGGAAGCTGGAGACGCTGAGGTCTAGGCTCGGAATCACACAGGATGAACTGACTGAGGAGCTTGGTCGCAGAAGGGACTTTGTGGATGCCATGGTAAGGAATGGCATATTGGAGTACGCGGCCGTCTCGAACGAGATAAAGAGGTATTATAGCGGAAAGGTGCCTTAGATGGCCAAACCCAAGCTTGCCGTGCAGACGATCCTCGGCGCCATAGCCATCGTCATGTCATTCGGTACCCTGATCGCCGAGCTGTTGCTTGACACCCCAACGACGATAATTGTGGCAACAATCGTCGTTCTGATGATCGCCATCTCCCTCACCACGATCATTGTGCTGAAGGGGGGCCTCTACTTCTCCCTCTCTAAGCGATACTATCCAGTGCAGGCCGCCGGCGAGAGCAACGAAGAACGCAAAGAGGAGATTGCCAAGAAGCGGGAGCGTAAGTACGCCTCTACAGTCTCCTCATTCATGGGCGATCACGCTCTCATCAAGTACATCTCGAACTTCATGGCGAATAGCATAAAGGATGAGATTCCGAAGGCAATGATATACCTGCACCCGACCGTCTATTCCAAGTTCTACAGCACCGTCTTCCTGATCATTCTGGCAGCGGTCATGCCCGCTGGTTTGGTGCTCCTCGCCCTCCTACGGAATCCGCTTGCGCTGATCCTTGTCTTCGCACCGATGATCATTGTGCTCATCCCTCTTATGGAGGTGAAGGTGAAGATATCGAACAGGAAGAGCGATACCGCCAACGAGTTCCCATTCTTCATGGTGTACGCCGCGGCGCTCCAGGCGGCGGGCCTCTCGCTCTACACCGCTCTCGATAGGCTCGCAGAGTGGCGGATCCTTCCGAAGATAAAGAGGGAGGCGCTCATCGTGAAGAGGGACTACCTCTTCTTCTCCCACAACCCGTTGCTCGCCATCGAGAATATAGCACGTGACCACCCTGACGAGAACATAAAGACGATCTTCTTGGGTTACACGTCCGTCCTCAGGAGCGGCGGAGACATGGTCGTATACCTCAACTCGAAGGTCGCTGACGGCCTTGAATCCGTAATAGGGCGCTGGAGGCGGTACGCCGAGTCGGCAAGCACGCTCGGTGAGATCTCCATATCCGTCTTTCTCATGTTCCCATCGCTGCTCATTGCGATGTCGATCGCATTCTCGAGCAATATGAGCCTTGCGATGATGCAGATCTATGGGTACATGATCCTGCCTCTGATGGGGGTCGTTCTGGTCATGGGCGTCCACATATCGCAGCCGCGGTTCTATGACCTCTATAACATGAACCGGGCGGTGCTCATCGCGTTAGGCGCCTCCGCCGCATTCGGCGCCGCGACATACTTGTTCATCCCGTCTATGACATACTGGCTAACCTCGATGCTCTTGGTCTTCACGATAATTGTTGGGACAGAGTACATTCGGGAGCAGAGCGACATCGGCAGGGTCGAGAAGGCGCTGCCCTTCTTTCTAAGGGACATCACTGAGATGATGAAGATAGGATACGACATCAACCAGACCCTCATAAACCTCCCAAAGCAGAGGCAATACAACAGGACTTTCGATAGGCTCCTCAAACGTGTCGCCGAGCACCTAGAGATGAACATGCCCCTTAGGCGGGTCTCGGAGACGATGATGGTCAGGAGCTGGCTCTGCAGGTACACCTTCTTCATACTGAGCGAGATAGTCGACACTGGCGGCGGCACACCCCAGGTGCTGGAGAGCCTCACCCACTTCGTCAACGGGGTCGTCATTGAGAAGCAGAAGACGAAGAGCACAACTAGGGTCTACTCTTTCTTGGGCTACGCGACCCCTGCATTCCTCTCGGGCGTCATCATGTTCATGAGCAACATGCTCTTCCCGTCGCTGGGAAACCTTCCGGGAGGACTGTTGCCGATCTCGATACTCCCTAACGCCGCAACGCTCTCCATGATCGCATCTACCGGATCGTTCGTGGTCGTCCTCACCGCGTTCGTTGTCGGCCTGCTCATCGCCAAGATCGTCGACATGAGCGTATATGCGACCCACCACGCCGCGATCTGCCTGGCCATATGCATAGTCTCCTTCACGTTCCTCTGACTTGCCCCTTTGGCAAAGAGATAAATCCATGCGGCGCGGAAGCCCTCTACAACGTCGAGCGGCCCGCTCTGATCGCATCTTGGTGTTTGTTTTGTCGGAACCCCTGCTTAGGACTTGCCCTGTATTGAACTCGGTGACGTTCTTCTTCGTCACCGTTGCGATCTTCTCGACCGGCTTTGGGATAATGACGCCCGCCGTTCCTATATACGCGGGAGCGATTGCATCGGCGAACGCCTTGGAGCTGGGACTTCTGGGGGCATTCACTGCCGTGCCGTATATCTTCCTGCCTGCCGTCTTCGGCAAGATCTCCGACCGCATAGGCCGGAAGCCGCCGCTTATCGGAGGGCTGCTGCTCTACGCCGCAGCATGCGTCATATACGCCCAGTCTACAACAATCCTCCAGCTCTCAATCCTGAGGGTGCTTGAGGGTGTCTGCTTCTCTGCGGTATGGCCCTCCGCCGAGGCATTTGTGGGCGACAAGAGCGACGGCATCGGCCGCTCGGCATTGGTCGGCATGTACAGCGTATCGTGGAGTTTTGGATACATGGCCGGCCCCATCGTGCTTGGGCTGATTATACCCTATACCGATATCCACAACGCCTTCTATGGAGTTGCGCTCTTTATGGCGGCCGGAGCATCGATGGTTGCTGCCATCAGGATGCCTCAGGTGCCCAAGCAGCCATCCGAGGTCGCCGCCCCGACAGGGATCGGCGGGATGCCTCTCATCATATGTGTGATGATAATGTGGGGCTTTGCCACGCTCTCCTTCCTATTCCTCTTCCCCTCATACGCTGCGATAGCAGGGCTCACCGCCTCATTGATCAGCTACCTTGTTGGCATCACGTCCCTTGTCAGGACGCTGGTCTTCATATTCTACAGGCGCATCCTCTCTATTCTGGGGAGGTCGACAATAGGGCTTGGGATGATGGCACTCTCCGCATCCATGTTCTTGTCATGGTTAGCGCCATCCGCCGTGGGCTTTGCGGCCTCTGTGGCACTCCTCGGGCTCGCACTCGGGCTACTGTATGCATACTCCCTTGCATTCGTGCTCAACAAGCCTGCCAAGGGGTTCTATGCAGGCCTCTTCGAGTCCGCTATCGGTATAGGCGAGCTCATAGGGCCGATGCTCATGGGATACATCGGATTCATCTCCGCACCCTCGTCGCCCTACCTATTACTGGCCATTCTGGCTGCGATATCCGCCGTGCTTACCATGAGGGCTATGCGCGGCTTCTATCGTATAAGCTCTTGAGGTCCTTCACCCTTAGCCCATCGTATCCTGGGCTTTTCCTAGCGACCTCGCGTCCAGAGCTGAAGAGGACCGCCGTTGGGACAGCGCTTACCCCGAACCGTTCCCATGCCGGGTCGTCATCGGACGATATGTCAACCTCAACTGCAACAAAATCCACTTGAGACCTTTCGAGTTCGCTCATAAGCGCCCTGCAGAATCCGCACCATTTTGTGCTGAAGACGGCAACGAACTCTCCTCCCGAATCGATTCTCTCCCTGAGTCTCTCGCTGGATATACAATCTATCGTCATCCATTGCACCCCTTTTTTAGTAGATATCAAGGCTTACCGCACATGAGAGGCACGGGTCATACGCGCGCGTCATATCCTCAAGGATGTATCTCATCTTCTCGACTCCAAGTTGCCTAAACTTCTTGACGAACTCCGCTGCGTCCAGCTCTATGCTCTTCGAGTTGACTGCCGTCGGGGTGTAGACCTTGTAGCTCTTTATCTTGCCCTTCTCCACCTCGCATGCATGGCAGAGCGCACCGCGTGGCGCCTCCGCTACAAAGAATCCCCTTCCGGTGCCCTGGCAATCAGGGATCTCGCCCTGGGAAGAGCTGCAGTTTACGCCAGCAGCTACCCCCTCTTTGCTCGGCTCGACGATTATGTCCCCCAGCCTCTGCCCTGCCGCTATCAGCTCCTCCATATAGTGGACGACCTCGACCGCCTGTGCCTTTATTATCAGGAACGGGTTCATGCGCCACTCTACCCGCTCGGCGAACGCCTTCGCCTCGGCCTTTAGATGCCTCCTGTTGAGGATGACGCGTGACAGCGCGCCGACCGTCAGCTCCGAGTTTCTGAAGTATGCATGTTTGGAAGTGGAGTAATACTTCGTCACCTCGGTGATGCTGTCGTAATACTCGTCGCTACTGAGCAGCGAGCCATCGTTCAAAACCATCGACGCGTCCTCGGCATACGTAGGGTAATGCCCCGGATTCCTAAGCGATCCTAAGGGCCTGTACCTCTCCAGCTCAGGCAGATCCAGCTCAATCGCATAATCCGCAAACCTCCTTGCATCATTCATCAGCCCCTCGAGTTCATGCACCGAGCTTACGAGCTGCCTGCCATTCATGACTGCCCCGAAGCCGCCCACTACAACATTCGGGACATGGACCGACCTGCCGCCCCATACCTCGATGAGCTCCGTTGACTTCGTTAGGAGCCTCGTTCCAGCCTCATAAAGGTCCTTGTCGCGGAGCCTGAGGACGCTGATGACGCCCTTTATCGATGGCAGGGTAAGGTAGAGCAGGTGCATTACGTGGCTCCTCAGGTTGTTTGCAAGGTAAAGTACGTTGCGGAGCTCCCTGACCTCCTTGGAGACCTCGATGCCGAGCGCCCTCTCAATGGCCTCTGCCGCGTTTATCGAGTGTGCCGTGTAGCAGAGTCCGCATATCCTGGATGCTACCATCGGAGCCATCTCGATGGGCTTTCCAACAAGGTACTTCGTGAGGAACCGCGGCCCTTCCAAATTCTGGAACTCCGCCACTGTGTCGCCCCCTGCCATCCTGACCTGGAGGCGCGCATGCCCCTCGATAAACCTCAGCTCGTTTGTATCTAATATGACGTCTCCCTTGCTGCTACCGCCCATCCTTCAACAACTCCTTTGCCTTCTTCCCGGTGAACATTCTCAGCATCATCAGCGCCTTCTCCTTCCCTATCCCCTTCTTCTCGAGGGTTAGCAGGTATGCCTTCAGGTCTGCCTCCATGGCCGGGCCCCGACAGCTGTAGCACGCCGAGCCGACCGTTGGGCATGCTGCGCCGCAGCCTCCCATAGCGAGCGGACCAAGGCAGACCTTCTTCGCATCGAGTAGGCACGGATTTCCCCTGCTCTTGCACTCGTAGCAGACCGAAAAATCGGGCTGTATGGGCTCTATGCTGTTGATGAGCCTCAGAAGCGCCTCCGTGAACTCCTCTGCGCTAACAGGGCAGCCGCTCAGCTCAAAGTCTACTGCCACCAGCGATGAGAGCGGCTCGGCAGGGGATATCTCCAGGTCCCTTAGATGCTTCGCCTCGAAATCGACATCCCTGGACGCGGTGTATGCGATATTTCCACTCGAGGCGCAGGTCCCAAGCGCCACGACGAAGCTGGAGTTCTTCCTTATTTCGGTCAGGGTCCTCCTGTCGCGGTCCGTGACGACCGCCCCCTCAACAAACGCTATGTCCGCCTTAGGTATTTTGGTGCCGCCAACCGGCTCCCTCACCAGCTTAAAGTAGTCTATGTCGAACATCTTCCAGAGCACCTCTACGTTGGGTCCGAGATTTGTTATCAGCGTAGTCAGGCAGCCTTCGCAGGAGGTGAGTGCGTAGAATGCGAGCCTCATATGATCATTCCCCTATAGCCTCGATGCTGATGTCCGCGACCCTGAAGACCGGACCGTCAATGCAGACGTGTTTTCCGCCCGGGATTAGGCACCTGGCGCACTTCCCTATCCCGCACTTCATGTGCCTCTCGAGAGAGACGTAGATGTCGTTGCTGGATATACCGTGCTTTACGAGCGCGTCCGCAATGCTCGACATGACTGCGGGCGAGCCGCAGACCGCCGCGACCGTTCCCTTGCCCAGCCTCAGCGAGTCTAGGTGGTCGGTGACCCTGCCCCTCAGCCCGCGCCACTCCGGAGGCGCCTTGCTCAGGGTGATGACCACATTGATCTCCTTCTCCCACTCCTTCAGTTCATCGCGATACACTATGTCCTCCAGGAACCTGGCCCCATAGAGCAGCGTCACATCGTTGAACTTCTTGCGGTTCTCGATCGCATATATTATCAGCGACTTGAGGGCGGCAATGCCTATGCCGGTGGCTACAATAAGGAGGTCCTTGCCCACAAACGC
>ERZ795051.4835-NODE-4835-length-12292-cov-3.851761_pt1 | contig 12292 bp, 11 predicted proteins | sample MGYA00375135_ERZ795051 | MGnify/ENA primary metagenome ERZ795051 (study PRJEB30180, sample SAMN05720222) | activated sludge metagenome | isolation source: Anaerobic digester | place: Japan | collected 2015-05-26 ... | reverse complement strand
GAAGACCGCGCCCCTGCGAAACATGGCGGCGACCGAACCGACCACGCTTGTTTCGGCGGCGGTCGGCGCATAGGATGACGCCATGCGGCGACGGGACAATCTGGACGCGCTGGCGGGGCTGCTGGCGATCGTCGGCGACGTAGTGGGCGTGTATGCGGGCTTCGCGCTGGCCATCTGGATTCGCTTTGATTCCGGCTGGGTGCCGCCGCAGGCGCCGGGCGCCAATCCGCCGCGCGGTCCCTACTTCCTCGGCGCGCTCGCGGCGACGCTCGCTTTTGTGCTGATTTTCCGCGTCCTCGGCCTGTACCGCCGCCCGCAGCTCGGCCGCTTTGAGGAAAAAATTCCGCGGTTGGTTCGCGCGGTCGCGCTCGGCATCGTGGCGACCATGACCCTGCCATTTGTGATCCGCACGGAGTTCTCATTCTCCCGCGCAACGGTCCTGCTCTCCTTCTTTACGATCCTGCTCACGGTCGGACTCGAACGGTACTTGCTGTTCCGCTACGAGTGGCACCTCTACCGCCACCGGCAGGCGTTCAGCCGGCTGTGGATTCTCGGCACGGATGCCGTCGCCGCGCGACTCGCGCAAGCCCTGCGCCGCGAACCGCGTCTCGGCGCGCGGGTCGAAGGGTTCCTGCGCATCGACGACGAATCCGCCGATCCCGGCATTCCGTCCGACCAGATCCGGGGCGGACTGGACCATCTGTCCGGGCTGGTCGAGCGCGGCGTGGCCGACCAGGTGGTCCTCACCCGCGGCGATCTCGGCCCCGCGCGGATCATGGACTTGATGGCACTGTGCGAACGCCACTGGGTCGCCTTCCAAATGGTGCCCGATCTCTTCCGCATGCTGACGAGCCGCGTGGATGTGCAGACCATCGGCGGCATTCCGCTGCTCGGCATGAGCCGCTGGCCGCTGGACTTCTTCTGGAACCGTGTCATGAAACGCCTAGAGGATCTCGCGGGCGCCGCCGTTGGACTGTTGTTATCCGCGCCGGTGATCGCGGTGGCGGCGATCCTGATCAAGCGCTCGTCGCCCGGGCCGGTGTTTTACCGCCAGGAACGCTGCGGCGAGGACGGACGAACCTTCCAACTGATCAAGCTGCGCACGATGCGCGTGGATGCGGAGGCGCAGACGGGGCCGGTCTGGACCGTCGAGAATGACCCGCGCCGTACGCGGGTCGGCGCGTTCCTGCGGCGGCACAATCTCGACGAGCTGCCGCAGTTCTGGAACGTGCTGAAGGGCGAAATGAGCCTCGTCGGCCCGCGGCCGGAACGGCCGCACTTCGTGGACCGCTTCAAGGAGGATGTCCAGCGGTACATGTGGCGGCATGCGGCGAAGCCGGGCATGACCGGGTGGGCGCAGGTCAACGGTCTTCGCGGCAACACCGACATTCGGGACCGGATCGCCTACGATCTCTTCTACCTCGAAAACTGGTCGCTCGCGCTCGATTTCAAAATCCTGGCGATGACCCTGTTTGCGCGCCGCAACGCCTATTGAGCGATCCTTGCGCGCGCGGCGCGATCCGGTTAGGCTGCGGCATGGCATCGTCGACCCTGAACGCGGATCCGCACCCGCGACGGAGACGGCGCTGGATCATCGCGGGCGTTCTGCTGGCCGCGACCCTGGCGTCGCTGCCGTTCAGCGGACGCTGGACCGCCGGCGCGCTGGCTTTTGCCGCGCGCCGCGCCTCCGGCTGGAACATCTCGATCCGCAACCTTCGGGTCGGCTTTCGCCCGCCGAGCCTCCGGGTGGATGATGTTGCCGTCGCCAATCCCCGGGGCTTTCCCGACGGCGACGCCGTGCGCCTCCGCGAGCTCTATGTCGAATACGATCGGGCCGGGTCCACTGCAACGGAGACCCGGCTGCGCGAGCTGCGGCTGAACATTGCGCACCTCGCGATGCTCCGGCGAACGGACGGCGCATCCAATTTCGACGAACTGTTGCGCACCCTGCCGGAGGAGCGACGCGGGCCGCCGACGCGGAGGCCGGAACCCGGCCCGGTCCCCGCCCCGGGTCCGCCGCCGACCGGGCCTGAGGATGATCGGCCGGAGCCTGCCGAACCGCGCGCGGAACCGACGCTTCCGCGCACTCCGCCCGAACGGCCGCGGCCGGCGCCCCCGCCCGCACCGCCGCCGGCACCGCTCCCGAAACCGCGGCCGATGCCGAAAACCTATCGGATCGAGCGCTTGACGGTGATCCTGGGCACCCTGGAGTTTCAGGATCAGGCCGCCGGCGCGACCGTTCCGGCGCTGTGGATTCCGCTGAATCGAACCTATGTGTTCACGAACGTCACCGACCTCGCGACCGTCAGTGACCAATTACTGTTCGCCGTCACGATGGCGGCGACACCCCAGCTCTTTCGTGAACTGCTGGGGCCGCTGTTTGAGTGAACCGCGGAGTTCTCCCCGCAGCCGGCGATCGCGCTTGTTTCGCGCGGCGGCAGCGGTATGATGCCGGGCGCTCGCGCGTAACGCTCCGGAGAATGCGCATGAAAACAATTCGCAGGTTGTGGATCTCCCTGTGGGCCGCCGCGGCCGCCGCCACGCTGCTATCGGCGTGCGCCCATACGCCGACGGAGGCGGAACCGACAACCGGGTTCGCGCCGATTCGCTCGGAATTGATTTTCAGCGCGAACCATTTCGAGGCCGACGAGACGCTCACAATCGTGCTGCGCACGGGCGAGGTGTACGACTATCTGAAGGTGCCGCGCGCGCTGTACGATCAATTCCTGGCCGCGGAGGACAAAGACGCGTTCTACCGCGATCATTTCCAGGGGCGGTTCGAGGAACGGCGATTGGAGTTCTGACCGCCGCCTACGGGGTCGGAACGGCGCCCGTCAGCGCGCGGCCCAGCGTTTCGGCGTCCGTTTCGCCCCACCGCGCGCGGGAAACCATCCGCCGCAGCAGCGCCGTCTGGAGCCGGCGCAGGCGCTCCGCGCGTTCCTTCGGCGACAAGCCCGCCAGCGGCACGACGCCGGCCGCCATCCGGTCGTGGCCGCCGCCGCGTCCGTCGGGCCGAACCGCCTCCTGCACGATCCTCCCGCAGCGCGCGTCGCGCCGTTCGCCGCGCAGCGAGACCAGCAACTGGTCCGCCCGCGCGCCGGTGCAGAACGACGCCGTGACCCGTTCGATGCGCAGCAGCAGGTCCGCGACTTCCGCCACCATTTCCGGGGGCTCGGCATCTTCGAGATGCGTCCAGGCGAGGTTGCCGTAGATGCGCGCGTTGGCGATCGCGGCCTGCAACTGGGCGAAGTGGTCCCGCGGCAGCGGCGCGTTGCGGATTTCCCCGATCATCCGCAGGTTCGCCCGCGCTATCAGGGCGCCATAGGCTTCGCGATCCGCGTCCGTGGCCGGCCGTGTGAAAGCCATCGTCTCCGTCTCGATCGCGTAGGCCATCGCTGACGCGAGCCAGGCGGGAATCTCCACGCCGGCCTCGCGGAGGTACCCGAACACCAGCGTCGCGGTCGCGCCGGCGGCCGGCTGCACATCCACATACCAGCCGTCCGGCGGCGTGCGCGCCGGCGGCGGATGGTGGTCAATGGCGCCGACGGGACGGACGGACGGCGGCATCGTTACGTTGCCCGCGCCCGGCCAAGTGTCCACGAAAATCGCCGGCCGCCGCCGCGCGAGGGGGCGGAGTTCGTCGCTGAAATGCCAGCGGTAACGGTAATGCCGCAGCAGGACCTTGTTCTCGGCGCGATCCACGGCGCCGGTGAACACGATGCGGCTGTGGAGATGATAGGCCCGCTCCAGCAGCAGGTGCAGCCCCGCGGCCGACGCGAGCGCGTCCGGATCGGGGTAGTCGTGCGGAACGATCAACACCGGCCCCCGCGACGGCAGCACGTCCCGCAAGGCGGCTGTCGAGCGCAGCGCATTTGGAAGGGTGGCGCTCAACGCGACGTATCCCGACCGAACGGAGGATCAGAAGCGGAAGATCAGCGAGCCGTGGACGCGGTCCGCCTCGGCATCCGTCCCGCCTTTGTACGCCGTGGTCATCCGCGAATATTCCGCCGCGACGATGACGGCCGGCGTCAGTTTATAGAAGAGGTTTGCGAAAAGGCGCTCGTTGCGCGCGCGGCCGCCGGCGGCGAGGTCGCCATCGTCCGGATCGTCCACGCCGTACCCGGCGCCCCAGGTCAGCGCGGCGCTGGCCTCGACGAGCAGTTGCGCCCAGCCGCCTTTCGCGGCGATCTCGGTTCCGAGCGTCCGGTTGACGCCCTGCCCGACTCCGCCCAGATAGCTGTCCAGGTTCTCGCCGCGCCAGATCGTGCCCGAGAGCGTAACGGACGGCGTCAGCGGTATCTGCGCGCTGCCGATCAGCGACCAGGTTGTGAACTCGGTCGTGTCCACGGCGCTCACGCGGTTGCTGACGGTCGTGTCGAGGGTCTCGCGGCCCCAGTGGCCGGTGACGCCGAACTTCGCCGGCTTGTCGGACACCAGCAGCGGCACGTCGAGCACGAAACCGCCCTGGAGGTTCGGCGTCGTCGCGTCGGCGCCGTCGTCCTGTCCGCCGCCGTCCAGGTCGCCGCTGGCGCCCTCGCCGACGGCGCGGGCGACGGCGAGACGCGTGGAAAACACGGTTTTTTCGCCCAGCTTCACCGGAAGCGTGAAGCGCAGTTGCGGTCGGCGTCCGTACAGATGGCCGGCCTGGCCGAGAATCGCCAGGTCGGGGGTCTGCGGGTGCACGACGATAAACGTGTCCCAGTCCTGGCCGGCGCGGACCTGCAGGCCGGTCCGCTTGCAGACGAGATCCAGATAGGCCACGCGCAATCGGGGATTCGGCGAGGTCGCTGTACCACCGCCGACGAAATCGCCCTCCAGCCGGGCCGTCGTCACGAACCGGTCCGTTTCCGGGCCGGTGAAGTTGAGTCCGATGCGCGTATCGCGCATCGAGAGGTTCAGTTCGGCGTCCTTCTGTCCGGCGTTGTAGGGCAGGACGTAGAACCCGAGGTCGCCCACGGAAGTGCGCGACGAATCGTAGACCGCGTCGAGCTTGATGTAGCCGTAGGGTTTGATTGTCAGGGACGGCGCGGGAGCCGCCGTCTGGGCGCGCGCGCCGAAGGATACGGCGACCGCGACCGTTGCCACACACCGGGCCATAGGAAAAGGTTTCATGACGCCATCCACGATACGGGGCGGCGCCGAGCGGGTCAACCTCGCACCGCTCCGCGGATTCGTGTAGCGTAGGGCGGCGTCCGGCCCGGATGCTCGATATGAAACGGTGGATCGCCCTAACGTTCAGTCTTTTCGCCGTGTTCGCGCTGATCTACATCGGCGCGGCCTCGATGGGCTGGACCGACCCGGCACTGTACCGCCGTTGGGTGGAGAACGCGCGCGGCAGCGGCGGGCTGACCATCGCCGGGGCGCTGCTCGCCGGACTGCTGGCGGCCGATTTGTTTCTGCCGGTGCCGTCCAGCGTGCTGATGACGCTGGCCGGCGCGCTGTTTGGAACCGGGCGGGGAACCGCGATCTCGCTGGCGGGCGCCATGGCCTCCGCGGGGCTGGGGTTCGGGCTGTGCCGCCGCTTCGGCCGCCGCGCGTTCGAGCGGATGATCGGCGGCGAGACCGCTCGCGCGGAGTCCTTCTTCCGGCGGTACGGCGTGTGGGCCATCCTGCTGAGCCGCAGCGTGCCGATGCTCACGGAAGTCGTCAGTTGCCTGGCCGGCCTGAGCCGGATGCCGTCGGGGCAGTTCTTCGCGCTGAGCCTCGCCGGGACGGCGCCCGTCTGCTGGATCTATGCGTGGGCCGGCCACCACGCGGTCGCGGAGGCGAGCGCCGGCTGGGCCGTGCTGATCGCGTTCGCACTGCCGGCGCTGGGCTTCGCGGCGTTGCATCGCGCACGGCAAGCGACGAAGACCGCATGAACGCGCCGCCGCACGCCGCGCCGATGCGTCCGGCGGCCGGACCGCCGCCGGGCGAACCGGAACGCTCGATGCGCTATTCCTATGCCGAGGGCGCGTGCGTCGCGATCGCCGCGCGCATCAACACCGGCCCGCTCTGCACGCAGATCGCTTTTCTGCTCGGCGCGCGCGCCCTCCACCTGGGCTGGCTCGCCGCGCTCGGTTCGCTCGCGACGCTCGGCAGCGCCGTGACGGCTGTCTTTGGACACCGCCTGCGGTCACGGCGCACTTACATCCTCGTCACGGCGCTTGTCGGCCGCTCGCTGTGGCTGCTGCCGGCCGCGCTGCTGCTGACGCGGACGCCCGACCGCGTCCAGTTGGGCGTTTTTCTGGCGGTTGCTTTCCTGGCGCAGGCGCTCGTGAACATGGCGCACAACGGCTGGCAGGGGTGGATCACCGACCTGGTGCCCTCGGCGCGCCGGGGCCGCTTCTTCGGCGTGCGCAACACGATCGCACAGGTCGCGGAAATGGCGACGGCCTTCGTCGCGGGCCGGTGGTATGACCTCGGCGTGGCCTCCGGCCGCCCGCGCGTCACGCTGGGCCTGATCTATGGGGGCGCCGCGATCGCGGCGGCACTGGCGATGTACTGTTTTTCGCGGCAGTGGGAGCCGCCCGTCCACCGCGCGCCGAACGCGATCCCCTCCGCCGGCTGGCGGACCGCGTGGCACGACCGCGCCTTCCGACGCCTCCTGCTCTTCTGCACAGCCTGGGCGGCGGCCACCGGCATCGTCGGGCCCTTCTGGGTCGCGCACATGATCGGCTATCTGAAAATGTCGCAGGCGACGATCGCCGGCTACCCGCTGTTGTTCGGCGCGGCCAGCCTGGTCAGCCAGCCGCTGTGGGGGCGAATCGCCGACCGGGCGGGTCAGCGACCGGTGCTCGTCGTGACGATGCTGCCGATCGTAGTCCTTCCGCTGATCTGGCTTCCGGCGGGGCCCGGCGCGCTGGGCTGGATCTGGCTGGACGCGGCGGTTTCGGGACTGGTGTGGCCGGGCTTCAACCTGGCGCTCTTCAACCTGCTGCTGGGCACGGCGCCGCGCAGCGGGCGCTCGGCCGGTTTCGCGCTCCACAGCATCGCGAGCGGCGCCGCCGCGTTCGGCGCAGGCCTGGCCGGCGGACTGATCGCGCACGAACTCGAGGGGCGCGAAGTCGCGCTGTGGGGAATGCGCTGGATCAATCACCACGCCCTGTTCTGCCTGACTTCCGTGCTGCGCGCCGCGCTGGTGCCGTTGGCGCTGCGGCTGGCCGACCACCGCGCGCTGCGAACTCGCGCGCTCATTGCGCTGGCGGCGGACAAGCTCTCGATGGGCTTTGTGGCCGGCTGGCGCGGGATCATCGCCCCGCGCCGCCGGCGGTAGCAGACCGCCCGGCGGCCCGGCGCTACGGCCGCTCGACGAGGTATATCGGATACGGCCCGACCTCCACCGTGTAGCGGCCGTTCTCCGGCACGACCTCGAAAGGCGCGCCCAGCATGCCGAAGCCGTCCACCCGCGCGGCATTCGTGGTCAGCTCCACGGTCTTGGGCCCCGCCACCCGCCATGCCATCACGACGGCGGGCGCCTCCGGCCGGTCGCGGTCCGGCGCAAAACGCCAGGCGTAGGTGCCGTCCGCTCCATCCAGCAACGCGGCGCGCAACCGGGGATTCGGCAACCGCTGGATCATCTCACGGACGGCGTGGGCCGAGGGCCTCCACGAGCCGTCGCGGAGGAAGAATCCGCCGTTGAAGCGGTCCGAGTCCGTCGCGAACATGATGAATACCCGTTCCACGCCGAGCCGCATCGCGAGGGCATAGGTTCGGACCACGTACGCCGCCTGCAGCAGCGGCGTGACGAAGGCGCGGTCGGCCGGGGTGTCGAAGAAGCCGCCGTCGGCCTTCGAAATCGGCCAGCCGACCTCGGTGAACCAGACCGGCGCATCGGCGCGGCCGTATTGGGCCAGCGTAGCGCGGTTTTTCGCGACGTTGCCGGCGATCGAATAGCTGCCCCAGGGGCGGATCGAATGCGCCTCCGGCGGCGCGGGGTCCACATAGGGCTGCCAGGAGACGAGGTCGTAGGCCTTGGCGACCGCCGGGGAGAGCGCGTGCACGTTCTGAAACCAGCGCACCTCCCCGGAGCTCGCGCCGCCGGCAGAAAAGCCGATCACCCGCACGTTCGGCCAGCGCGCCTTGACGTGCGCGTAGGCGGCCGGCAGCAGCTTCGCGTACAAGGCCTCGCGCTCCTGCTCGACCTCGCGCCGCGGCCGGTTCGGGTCGTCCGCGATCATGTACTGGAAATTCGGCTCATTCCAGATGTTGATCACACGGACGGGGCGTACCGGAAGATCGGGGTGGTCGCTGAAGAAAGAGCCGCCGGGGCCGTAGCGCTCGAGGAAGCGAGTCAGTTCGTCGCGGTAGGCCGCAAGAAAGGCCTCCTCCGAGTCGAAGGCGCGCGGACGGGCCGACTGGACCGTGCGCAGCACTTCGACGCCGTCCTCGACCAGCATCCGCATGATCGCGTCGTCGAAAGGGCCGCTCATGCGGATGGAACGCCAACCGACCTTGCGGATGCTCTCCCGGTGCGCCTTGTACTCGTTCGCCCACGTGTAAAGACCATAGACCGGAACGGGGCCCGGGTCGCGCGCGGCGATCGCCTCGACCGGCGGCAGCGGGTCGTCCTGCAACCGCCACGCGCCGGGAATCGCATCGGGCTGCGCCAGCGGTTCCGACGTTGCGCGCAAAGTCAGGACCCACAGGGCTAGTGCCGCCAGCGGCAGCGAGGACGGAAGGTCGAACCGAAGCCGGATCATGGTATTCCTCTCCTGCTCATTACTTCGCCGCGACATCCTATTCCGAGAATCCGGCGATGCGCAGCAACTTTATCGTGGCGAAAGCGTGAGCTTCCCCCCGTTGGTTGGACAGGTGGCGGGGTGATTTAAGCAAAGATTCCATGCGCCATCAACCGTCCATATCGGTCTCCCTCCCCCGCCCCCCATGGGGGGCGGGGCGTTTCTCAATTCAGAGAATAGTGCATTTCCGCCGGCGGAAGCTTCCAAGCCTTGTAAATGCGTCGCGCGTTACTGCTCTTCACGCTGACGCCAGAGGTCGTCATCCCCGAATTCGAGGCAGCAGGAACCGCAGATATCGTAGCAGGCGATACAAAGGCGCCGGCCGGCGATTTCCTGGGCTCCCGGCCGCCCGCAACGCTCGCAGACCGCGTCGCGGTCCGGGGATCGCAATGCTGAAGTCGAGGTCTTCCTTCCGGAAGCGTCTGCAACATCGGTTTTCATCGCTTCGCCCCCCGGGCACAAGGAGGGCCATCCCGCATTGCACCTTCGGGTTCTGGCGCGTTGTCGCGCGACCGCTCGCCGACCACTTCGATCGCAAGAGCGATCAAAGCAACATTCTTGACGATGTACTGGCCCTCGAGTGTCAGCACCCACGGGAACGTAACGAAGACACGGTCCGGCAAGACGATCAGCGGCAGAAACGTACCCGCCATCTGCGGTAACAGGAGCGCCACGGCCCACCGCGTAGCCGCGGGAAAGACGAACAGCAACCCGATGGCCACTTCCCAGACGCCCAGCGCGATCACAAATGTGCGCGCCGGTAAAAACGGAACGGTGGCGGCCACGAGATCACCCGCCGGGCTGCGCCCGGCCACCTTCAGCGCGCCGAACCACGTGAACACCAGGAACAAAGCCGCGCGCGCAACGCGGGGCGCCAACTTTCGGGCCACGGGCGCCCATGCGGCATCCCAATCCAAGAAAGGTTGGCGAGAAACGCCCATGCTGTAATGTACGCGGCGAGCACGGACCCTGCAACCTGAAGTTCCCCCCGTTTGGGGACAGGTGGCTAAGCGATAATCGACGGCGAAGTCGCGGTCTGAAGAACGAGGGAATGGGACGATGACGACGAGACGGCGTAGACATACTAGTGTTCTCAGAATTGTCACGACATGATCTTCACGGGTAGGGACGGCAGTCCCTGCCGTCCGCGGACGCCTCGGAGAGGCGTCCCTACCAGATCATGTTCAGACAATTTCGAGACGATCAGTATCTGGAGCTCACCGCTCCAATTGATTTGCATCTGAATATTTCGTGTGGCCTGATAGAATTAGTTGCCAATGAGCTTCGGGCCCGAAATTCAACGCACGGTGCGCTGGTGCGCGCTGGCGCTGATCTTTATCGGCGTTGGCTTGTCGATCTTCGGCGCGTTTCTCGGCGCGGAGCGCGCTACGGAGCTATTCACGTCGGCGCCCCTCGTCGTCTATTGGGGCGTCTTCGCACTGACGCTGGCGGCGGGTTTCGTGGTGTTCGCGCGAATGCGGCGCGATGTGGGTTTGGCGGCGATGCACCTCGGTTTCCTGCTGGTGATCATCGGCTTTGCGCTGGGGTCCGAGGCGGCGCACCGTTGGGCGGTTGCGCAAAAAGGCGGCGAGTTCATTCGGCGGGCCTATCTGCCGATCCGCGTCGGTTCGACGACTTCGACGGTGTGGGATCAAAGCCTCCGCCGCGACCTGGGGCGGCTGCCGTTTGCCGTGCGGCTGGACAGTTTCGAGGTCGAGCACTATCCGCCGCGCGCGGAGCGCCCGTCGCTGTTTTTCGGCAGCATGGCCGGACCGCACGGCGAATTTCGGGAACTGCCGCTGAACTGGAAGCGCGGTCGCACCATACGCCTCCCCGGCACCGCCATTCGAATCCGCGTCCTCGAATTCACAACGCCGGCGGCCGCGGGCCCGCTGAGCGTTCGCGTTGCCCTGGAGGCCGGGGGCGTCACGCGTGAGGAAACGATCGTCTGCGCACCTGACGCCCCGTTCGCGAGCCTCACGCTGCATCCGCTCTTCCCCGCTATCCGCGACCTGGACCGCACCGCCAGCTTGCTGCTCGCTCCGCCGGCGCCGGCTGTGCGGACCTATCGCAGCCGGGTGACGGTGATTGAAGAAGGCCGTGAACGAACGGCGGAAATTCTCGTCAACCGCCCGCTGCGCGTCGGCGGCTATCGCCTGTACCAGCACTCCTGGGGCGAGCAGCCCGAACGGCACTCCATTTTCCTGGTCGTCAGCGACCGCGGTCTGGGCGTGGTGTATGCGGGATTCATCCTGCTGGGCGCGGGACCGGTCCTGCTCTACTGGCGTCCGCGGCGGAGAACGGCGCCGTGAGCGTGAAGACCAGCCTGCTGGGCGCCCTGATTTATACGGCGCTGGCGCTATACGCGGCGGCTTTCGCCGCCGGCGGCGCACGACGGCGCGCGGGCCGGGCGCTGTTCGCGGCGGGGTTCGTCGCGGCCGTGAGCGCCGTGGCGTGGCGCGGCCTTTCGACCGGGCACATCCCGCTGCAAAATCTTTTTGAAGTGTTTCTGGCGATGGGCGCGCTGATCTGGCCGCTGGCGCTGCTCTGGGGACGGTTGGCCGGCACGGCCAGCCGGAGCGATCCCTGGATCGGCATCGCGATGTTGTTCCCCGCGGGTTTCGTCTTCTCGGAGCACCCTCGGCCGCTGCCGCCGGCGTTACAGAGCCCACTCTTCGTGCCCCACGTGCTGGTCTATCTGATCGCGTACATTCTTCTTTTCAAGGCCGCAACGCTGGCCTTTCGACAATTCCGGCCCCGGCCGGCTGACGACTGGCACGCGGCCGAACGCTCCGCCCACCGGCTGGCCGAGTGGGGGTATCCGGCGCTGATGCTGGGACTGCTGCTGGGCGCGTGGTGGGGCAAGCTGGCGTGGGGCAGCTATTGGCACTGGGATCCCAAAGAGATGTGGGCGCTGGCGACCTGGCTGATCTACACCGGGTACTTCCACGCTCGAACGACGCTTGCGCCCGAAGCCCGGCGCGCCCGCGCCGCGCTGCTGCTGGCCGGATTCGCCGCCATCGTGCTGACCTTGACCTGGGTCAATCTCTCCCGGCTGTTTCCGGGGTTACATAGTTATGCGATGTAAGCGAACGGCCGAAACGGTTTCGGCCGGACGCAGCGCGCCATTCCTGGCGCGCCGGATACGGACGGAAATGGGAATGGCGGCGAAGGGACGCGCCGCCAGACCGAATCGGAAGATCGAACCATGACCCTGCTGAACAAGATCGCCTTGCTGACCCTGACCGCCCTGCTCTCCGCGCCGCTCGCGCGCGCCGATGAACCGCCCGCGAAGGAAGACCCGCCCGCCTGGTGCTTCGTGCTCAGCCCGCTGGCCGGCACGGACCGCAACGATCTGCGCCGTCCGATGGGACGCGCCGGCACGCTCACGCTGCGGGACCGCGGCCCGATGTACGGCCTCTTCGCGATCGGCATTCACCGCAACTGGGTACTAAGCAACTTTCTCTTCTTCGCGGACGTGAATGAAACCGATGTGTGGGGAAATCTGTTTTTCGCGAACTACTACACGAATGCCGGCGAGCCCGTCGGCTGGAACCTGGGCGCGGGACATC
>ERZ795051.4834-NODE-4834-length-12292-cov-5.267876_pt1 | contig 12292 bp, 8 predicted proteins | sample MGYA00375135_ERZ795051 | MGnify/ENA primary metagenome ERZ795051 (study PRJEB30180, sample SAMN05720222) | activated sludge metagenome | isolation source: Anaerobic digester | place: Japan | collected 2015-05-26 ... | reverse complement strand
CATGTATGCACTGCTGTATGGAGCAGTAGCTATTACGATTCTTTGTGTTTTGACAGCTATTTCCACTATTTATTCGAATGATATGGAAATATATATCACAACGTTACCCCTACGAACTTCCTATATCCTTTCTGCAAAAGCAAGTACAATTGCTTTTGCTCAATTCGGATTGGCACTGCTCATCATAGGGAGTGGCCTTGGTATCTATTGGTATTTTGAACACTCATCGGTTATGTTTTTGATCAATGCGGTGCTGCTTATCCTTATTATTACTGTTGTTGCAACCGCATTGGGTTATATCATTGGCCTGCCGTTGTTATCGATTAGCAAGTTTTTTAGAAACCGTGATATGGTCATGATTCTTGTAGGCCTTATAGCAATAGGTTTTATGCTGTTTTTCAATGCTACAACAAATAGAATCATGGCTATGGCTTCGTCACCAGAAGCTCTCATGAAGCTACTTGAGGGCAGTAATCAGGGATTTTTGCAGCTATATAATAAAAATCCTGTATTCCAATTCATTTTAGCAACACTTTTAGAACCACAAAAGCCAATCTACGTGATTGCACTAACAGCTTTACTGATAGCGATACTTGGTCTGGTGTATTTGATTTTTGAACTCATGGCACCGCTCTATCGATATGTGGTACGGAATTTTTCTGAAAACTATATTAAGAAGCTTGATAAAAAGCAGGCAAAGATTCTGTTGGGAAAAGAAACTCAACAAAATCCAAAAATTGTATCGCTGGTATTGAGAGAAATACGGCTCATGAATAGGGAACCTGTTTACTTCTTAAATGGTCCTTTTATCATTATTCTTATGCCACTTATTTTAGGAATCAGTTTTTATTTTAATTTGTCAAACAATAAGAGTTCTGCACAAGAAATAACCGAACTTGTTTCATCAATAACACCAATAATCAGAGTAGTGCTGGTGAGTCTCATTGGTGCTTTTTTAGGTTCCGCGACGAGTATTACCTGCACATCGATATCTCGTGATGCAAAACAGCTTTCATTTATGAAGAGTCTTCCCATAAGCGGAAAAGCATATTTAGCAGCCAAGCTCATTCATGGGTGTATTTTTGGATTTTTAGGTATAGCGATGAGTGTGCTCCTGGGTGTTTTTTTATTTAAGATGCGAGTGAGTGAACTCTTGCTTGCTATGGTAATAGGTTTTTCTATTGCGGTTATGCTCAATATCGCAGGTCTTATTGTAGATACAATTAATCCGCGATTAAAGTGGGAAACTCCAGTTGCAGCAATGAAGCAAAATATCAATGCAGTCATTGTAATTCTTGCAGAAATGGTGATACTGGGAGTTGTTGGTTATTTTAGTATTACATATATTAAAACTATAACAGAGTTATTTGTTTTTACAGCTATTATACCAATTTTTCTTTCCGTAGTGATGCTGATTGTGTTTATGCCATTTGCTGAAAAGCGGCTTAAAAAGCTTGATGTTTAGATTGTATAGAACAGACAGTGCCTCTTTAGTGTCATGAATTTATAATATTCATGACACTAATAATGCCAGGTGCTTATTATCGACTAAGAAAACACGTTTGGATAGGCAATTAGATTGTTGCTAAATAACTTGTTCTTTTTCGAGGATTTGAAGCATGCAGTGCTCTATGATGCCATCGAGTGTTTGTAAGTCAAATCCATATTCTTTAAGCTGCCTATACTCATGAGAATTTGGCCAGTCAAAGTAGGTGTTTAGATAGTTTTTTTTCATACAGGCGTAAACGAGATCTTCTGCCATGTTAAGCTTATCTCCTGGCACTTTTGAGCCAGGTATTCGCGCTTTATGAAGTGCGTCTTGTATAAAGGTTCGGACTTTTGAAAAAAAGAGATCCTGAAACACATCGTACGAACGTCCGGAAATTTTTCTGACTTTGTCTGAAATTGATCCTGTGTAGATGAGATGGACTGTGTCTTGTTTTGTTGATGAAACTGGCCTGGTCAGCAGTTTTCTTCTCTGTTCTAGCTCTTTGGCTAGAGATTGGGCTTCGTTGTTTGTTTTATTTTTAGGGACAGCTTTTTCTATTGGTTTAAGTACAGGAACAGTTTTTCTGGATAAAGGTTTCTCTGTACGCAGGTGGGCAGAACTTTTTTTGTGATTGAGTGCGGAACCTGATTTGTTTTGATTGGTGCCGGGTAATTTACTTTGAGTGGTGACAGGTACTGTTGCATTTAATTTTCCTGTTCCATACAGACTAGCCTTGAGCCGTCGCCAGGTTTCCTGCATGTAAATATCGCCTTGAACTGTGTATGAATAATCTGTGGATAAGGCAGTAGCGACCATGGTGAGTATATCATCATCGGAATATTTTCGTTTTCTACAGAATTTGATGGTGCGAAAAATATCGTAATGTTTTGAATGATATTTTTGTGAATAGAGGAACACGATTCTTTCAAAAGCAGCATCATCAATTCGTAACCAGTATTTGTAACAGAATGCTAGAACTTTATCTTCATTGCGCTCGAGTCGGGGAGAAATTTCTATCGCCTGTTTGTCAGTTTCATCAAACTCGATTTTGCTAATATCAAAATAATTTTCGTGTTTGCGATATTCTTCTTCGCGGCGTTTTTGTTCTAATAGCGCAGATTCATTTAATGAAAGAAAATCAAACGCTTCCAATTCCTTAATTGCTGTCTGCTCATAAAAGTCGGTAAGTAGTTCGCTGAGTTTTTTAAACTCTTTATAACGGTATTGCAAAGTCTGCGAAACAGTTTCATAAAAAGATAGCATATTCAAAGCCTGTTCGTTATTTTCAGGCAATAAACGCGCAATTGTTTCAACAGCTTTTAATACACGATATGTATTTTTGAGTGATATATTTTCTATTGGCATGAGCATCGTGTCGAGATTGATTTTAAGTTGTTTTATGATACTATCTGCACGCTCACTTAGTAGTTCATAGAGATACTGTGAAAATAATGGTGATTTTTTTCTATATAACGATAGCAATTCTATACGTTTTGCATCATCAGGATAACGAGGTTTTAATTTTGATTGATAGATGACGAGAGCATCGAACATGCGCCCCTGACTTCGGTAATCAAAATAGCGCTCAATATCCGGATCTTCTCCATACTTTAATTCTGGATAGACGAGCTCGAGGACCTGCCTGTTTACTTCCTGTATTTCCAGCTGCATCGTAGCGCTATTATATGCAATTAGCTAACTAAAAAGCAAGTGTTTATAAAATTGAGCAATTTTTGCTGTCGCGATTTTTTGAATTATAGTTACTATTTTAGCCTCAATTTCAGCACTTGTGTTACTTGCTGTGAATTTTCATTTCTGTGTTTTATTTTTCCCTAGAGCTGCTGTAATTTTTTGCATAGCTTCTGGGTCATTTTTTATAGAATTTATCCATTGCAGAATAAATGCAAGCATGATACTTAAAAATAACATACCAATAGTACCAATTGTACCATATTTTTTTATTTGATTTTTTATCTGTATTTTCTGTTGTATTTCCTGTTGTATTTCCTGTTGTATTTCCTGTTGTATATCCTTTTGCTCCTGAAGCGTATAGCTCATGAGTTTGACAACTGGATTAAATGAACGGTTAACTATAGCATTTGCTAAAGAACGCTGTTGATTCAGCTTTGCTGCATCGAGTTCTGCAAAAGAATTTTTCTGGTTTGTGCTAATTCCTTGCGTTAATAGTGCGCTTGCTGGCGCTATAAGATATTGTTTAAGAGTTTCGTTTAAGGAACGAATAGTTGCATCGATGAACTTTTCATTTTTCTCCTTATCAGGGCTTTTTATAGTAAGTGTAATTATGCCATTTAATACGGTCGCTTTGTAATCTTTAAAGGTCAATTCTGCGCTCCAGGAATTTACCGCATCAGCAGGTTTTGTCTTTTTTAGTTCTTGCCGTATTGTTGCAAGCCTTTCATCAGGAGAACGGCTGAGAAAACCAAAGTCTAAATGCGCTGCAGTGAGTGCTGTGTCAATTGTAAGAGGATTTGATAATGTAGTTATAGTAAAATAGTGAAGATTACTATCTTGAACTAATAATTCAATACCTGGTGTGAATGATAGCGTTGTTACTGTTTCATAAGGTGACAAAACTGCTGCAGTTGCATTGTTCGTTGATATCTCGCTTGTTTTTAGTGCTGGAAGAATGAAATATGCTAATGTGGTGATAACTATACTTGCACAGGTTAGCCCGATAATAAGCCATCGGTATTTAAGCATTACTGCTATAAGATCAATGAGAGAAATTTCGTCTTCTGCATGAGTGTTTTGTATATCTGACATGGTTACCTCTTTTAAAAAGTTAAGTCTCTTATGTTCAATAATCGTGCATGGAATTTATTTGCATCATTGTACAGAGATCCTTTAGCTAGTACAAGTACTCTTAAGAAAAGTTTTACTATAAAACAGCAGCTTAATAGTGGATGATTACTCATCAAGTTCAGCGGGACGGATTGCAAAGCGTCGTGCAATAATTGAAAGCACATTCGTAACCATGACACCTGGTTTTGCATAGTTAGCTGCCTGTACTTTTTTGAAGAGAGCAAGACCTAAAAACCGTAAAAGTCCACCAACAAGAAATAAAAATTGAAGACCATTGATTTCGAAAGACCAGAGTGTCAGGTTTATTGGCTTAAGTTTTTGTCCCAGGAAGCCTCCTACTACAGCTCCAGCGAGTCCGCTGATGCCCGCTCCTGCATTAGCGAGAGCAAAGCATGCACTGGAGTTTTTACCACCGATTTCCATTCCAAAGGTTAAAATGCCAAGATCGATAGCTGACCATCCAAGTCCGGTTAAGAGTACATCAACACCCATCATGTATGGCCAAAGCGGTTTTCCCATAAAGAACCATAGCATAGGGATAAGGCTAACGATATTGATACCTGTCACCAATACTGATTTATGGCCAAGTTTATCACCTAAAACACCCCAAATCCTGTAAAAAATTATGGAAAGAAGACTCGTAAGGATGGAAGTAATTCCGATCAATCGCATCGACATAGAAAGATTGGTGATCTGGTGATATGCAAAAAACGGAGCAGTTAGTTGAAGAATAAAGTTCCACGCGAACATTGCAATTACAAATCGTTTGATGTTGCTATCCTGGAGCAACTGCTTGTTGTAGCTAAATAAATAAACCAAGTTTGATTTTATAGAATCTGTTTTTTGTTTATTTGTTCCTGGTGCCAGGTTTCCAGCCGATTTTTCTTCGAATGTTGTTCCTGGTGCCAGGTTTCCTGTGCTTTGTTGGCTGATTTCCTGGAGACTGATATCTCGAATTGGGAACGTGGCAATGATTGAAATGATTGTAGCAATCATGCCAATGAGTATAGTTATAATGATGGATAAAGGTTTGCTGAGTATATCGAGAATAGCAGTATAGATATATGTCGAAATCATTGTGGTAATGCTGATTGCAACATTTCTTCTCCCAAGAAATTTTCCGCGTTCGTGTTCTGGAATGAGGTCCCGGCTTAATCCCACCCACACATTGCCAGCAAGAGCGTTTGCGAGCTGGCTCACTGCAAAAATCACAATGAATTCTAAGGCAGATGAAAAGCCAAAGAGCGAAGTTGCAAGCGGAATAAACCAGATGAATCGGCCAGCATTGAAAATAATCATCAGCCTTACTCTGTTTTTTGACCGTTTAATAATGGTTGGAGCAATAAGCTGGAATACCTGGAACACAAGTGGAAATGCAGTGGTAACAGAAAGCCAGAATGTCGTAAGTTTGAAATAGATCGCAATAGCAGTAAAAAGAGCACCCTGTGTTAAAATGAGATATACAGATGATGCAGCGCCTTCTACTGTAAGCCAGAATTTGTTGTGTTTGAGTATAGTTTGACTTGGAGTAGAAATGTTTTGTTGCTGATCGTTATTCATAGAGACTTAAATAAATACGATATGCATAAATAAATGTCAATATATGCGGAATGCTCGTTGCTTTGCAAAAATCATTTTGTGTCATTATAAGTAAAAATTATTAAAGATAAATTGCATTCAGCATCTTCATGGCATTACAGATCCATTGCCTCAACTGTTTAAGAGTACTATAATACCATGTATGTCAATAGAACTAATGGGTAAAAAGCTTTATTTTGTATATGCACCTGCAATTTTAAAAGAATATATTGATGAGTTATGGAATTACGAGATTGAAGCGTATACGGTAAGTGATTTTTCATTATTGTTACCTTATCTTCGCATGAATGCTGATGCCATACTCTTTTTTAATTTTGAAACCGATAAACAAGCTCTTCATAAGTTACAACAAAATATAAGTGCTTTGCGAGCAGATGAGTCATGCAAGCATATCGAAATAGGTTTATTTTCTGTTCGTGATCTTAATAGCAAATATGTTGAGCTGAGTAAAACGCTGCAAATTAATTGTGGTTATTTTATTATTACAGATAAACAGAGAGTGCTCCAATCGATTTTACAGATATGTGCACAAAAACAGGTAAAAGGAAGAAGGAAATACATTCGAGTAAAATGTCCAGTAAACTATGCATCGTTTAATTTTGAGCTTAATGGTCTTAATATTCGTGGGCACATTATAGATTTATCTATAGCTGGTATGGCTGTGCTGCTTGAAGATCAAGAGAGTTTGCCTCCAAACATCAAAATACCAAATATTCAGTTAAATCTTCATGGAACAATTCTGACCATTGATGGAATATCTTATAAAACTGAAGAAACTCGCAATGTAAATGGACAACAAGTAAATGTAATTTTGTTTGATCTAAAATCATTAGATAAAGTAAAAGAAGAAAAAATCCACAGTTTTATACGTCGAAAATTACAGAAAGATTTTGAAGACCAGTTAGTTTCATTACAAAATACTTAATTCACTCGAAAATTTATCCGAAAAATAATACAAAGCATCACGAGCAATGCAGCTCACAGAATGATCAAAATGCTGTTGTGCTGATACTGCTCGCTATGTCTGGATTCTATAGCAAAGGAGCAGAACATGAAACAATTTGCTATAAAAGGCTATGATTCGGCACCTTCGGTAATGGAACTACTTGAAGAAATTGAGAATGGCTTTATTGTAAGAATCATCAGAACACGTGATGATTGGGAAGATGTAAGTGAAGAATTTATTTCAAAAGATCTTTTTGAAACTTGTTTAAGAACAGGTTATATTGCAGAAATGTCCGCATAAACAAACTTTTAATACGGGCTGATTGTTGCTACTCTATAGTCAGCCCAAATTTTTTAAAATCATAATACTAATATTAAAATAAATATTACACAGTTAGAAGTAAATAGCAAATAATTCTATTTGCATTTTTAAAAAAAGCATTGTAAAATTCATACCGAATGTTTAATGCTATTAGCAGGTGTTTAATCATATTAATCAGGATTGGCACTAACATAATTCACTTCATTATTTGATGAGGAGTATGGCATGGCAAACGATAAGGGGTTTAGAAAATATCTGGGACTGACATTTCTTATTGGTTTTGGTTTTTTTACTATGGGATTAATGGATCCGCTTTACGATACGTATGTCCCAAAGTTTTTACAAAAATATATCAGCTCGTTTTCATTGATTGGCCTTGTAATGACTCTTGATAATGTACTCCAATTATTTCTTATTCCTATTGTTGCTGCATGGAGTGATAAAACAAGAACAAAAATAGGGCGACGCATGCCTTTTATTATTGTGATGCTGCCGCTAGCAGCACTGTTTTTTGGACTAATCCCGGACTCCGCAGGTGTATCGCTTGTTGCGCTCATATTGGTAATATTCATGCTCAATATTTTTAAAACAAGTGTGCGAGGACCTATTGTCGCTTTAATGCCTGATACAATACCGGGAGAGTATCGTTCTGAAGCAAATGGTGTCATTAACACTATGGGCGGTCTTGGTACAATTTTAGGAACGCTGGTACTGGCACGCCTGATGGATGTAAAGATGGTGCTTCCAGTAATTGGTCAGACACAGGGTAAACTGGCATTCCCGGTAGCGAGCTTGTTTGTTGTTCTTGCGGTAATAACGCTCGTGTTATTTGTGCGAGAAAAAGAGCATCCTGAAGTAACCGAAGAAGAACAAAAAGAACCGCTATTGAAATCCCTTACATCAATTTTCAGACATGAGGATAAGAGTGCTGTGTATATTCTCATCAGTATTTTCCTCTGGTTTATGGCGCATGAGGGAGTTAAACCATACCTGGGACTTTATGCACGAGATGCTCTTAAGGCATCTGAGGGTAGTATGGCGCTTCCACAGGGAATAGCAGGTGTTGCGTATGCACTGTTTGCCATCCCCATGGGTGCTCTCGCACATAAAATAGGACGCAAAAAGCTTATTAAAATATCACTTATAGCCCTGGCATCAATAACTGGTCTTTTCTTCCTTGTCAGCTTATTTGGTCCGGGAATTACAGCAATAAAAAATAGTGCATTTCTTGTATTTCTTGCACTGATGTTTATATATGGAATTTTTTGGGGATCGGTTATAACGAATTCATTTCCAATGCTCTGGCAGTTATCCACATTTGGAAATATTGGCATTTATACTGGTGTTTACTATTTGTTTTCACAGAGTGCTAGTATTCTTGCACCACCAATAACAGGGCTCATTATCGATATTACAAAACGGGTATTCAAGCCTTCCCTGGAATATCTCTATAGCGGTATTTTCCTGTTTGCTGCACTCTGCATGCTGTCGGCCTTTTTTGTAATGAGCAAAGTTAAGCGAGGTGAGGCTTTAGATAAGCCTATTGAATAAGCTTCGTCGTAATACGCTTTTTTTACATGCAACTGTAAGTAGCCATAGCTAAACCAGTCTATTTAACTATCCATTTTTTTGGACAAAATAATTAGACTGGTTTTTAATAATGTACGGTACTTTACAGGACAGCAGATTCAGGATGAGACACAGGGCTGCAGATACAGAGTCAGATACAGGAATGCAGGAGTTTCCCTATGTATTCCCTTCTATTATCCGAGCGCTTCAATGATGAGCATGGAGCCCTACATTATAGTAGTATCGCTGCAGGTCTATCCCCATTTTAAGGTACATCGAGAAACTCGCACTAATGAACTAATGCCACTGAGTCATATGGCAGGGGAGGTTCAAACTACTTGAACGTTGAAACTATTTTAATACTATGCTAGATTTAAGAAAACCTGGCACCTGGTACTGCACAATACCTGGTACAGAATTACAGCATGCATTGGATACCTGGTACCGATTACCGCATTGTGCCGCATCGTATGCAGGTTTGGAGACAAGATATGCCGATTACCGCATTGTGCCGCATCGTATGCAGGTTTGGAGACAAGATATGTCAGAAGCACAAGTTCAAAACACAAATATCAGCAAGAGGCTGGTGTTCAAGCGATTTTTTTCATATTTCAAGCCGTATTGGTTTCTGTTTGCTCTGGGTTTGCTAGCACTCCTGGCGGTGACTGCTTCTAGACTGGCAGGTCCGCTCATTCTCCGGGCAATTATCGATAAGGCTATTCCACAAAAAGATGTTAGTCTCATGCTGCAGTATGCGTTTCTCTATTTTGCTCTCGTGATTTTTATGGGTGTTATCACATACTTCGAAAGCATGCTTATGGTTCGTCTGGGACTAAATGTTGTGACAAATATAAAATCAGATCTGTTTGCACACATGGTTACTCTACCTGTTGCATATTTTGATAAGCATCAGGTTGGCGAGCTTATGGCTCGTGTGGAAAATGATACTGAGCGGGTTAAACAGCTTTTTAGCGAAACTGCAATCATGCTCATCACCAATATTATCTATTTTATTGGAATGTTTATTGTTTTCATTACTATTGATGCAAAACTTGCTGGCATTATTTTTATTCCGATACCGTTTTTACTCGCTGCATTTTTACTTGTTTTTGATAAATTGAGGCCACTTTATGAAAAAGCGAGAAAAAAGTATGCAGAAGTGTGTGCTGTGGTGACAGAGTTTGTGCAGGGTATAGAAGTTCTCCAGGTGTTTAAAAAAACAGAGAAGGCTGTTTCCAAGCTAGAAAAAGTAAGTAAAGAAAAACGTGATATCGAGATTCGGGCTGGTCTTATCGAGTATATCTTTATGGGCGGGCTGCAATTTTTAGCTGGGCCGTTGTTTCTTACACTCATCATTAAATTAACAGCGCCGCAAATCTTTAGAGGAATTTTGACTGTAGGGACACTCTTGGTTTTCATTGAATATGGGATGCGGTTGTTTGAACCTTTGTTTGCAATTGGGGAAAATGTACGGAGTATTCAGCAGGCTCGCGTTGCAATGGAACGTATTTTTTCGATTATGAGTCTTGAACCTGAAGAAGCAGTGGCAACGCCTACAAACAAACCTGAATTTAAGCATGCAATTGAGTTCCGTGATGTTTCCTTTGCTTATAAGGAAGGCGAACCGGTGCTTGATCATGTCTCATTTACTGTAAAAAAGGGACAGACCATTGCACTTGTTGGTCCTTCTGGTTCCGGTAAAACAACAACTGTAAGCCTCCTCTGCAGGTTTTACCCATATACGAGCGGTGAGATTCTTGTTGATGGAGTACGATTGGAATCACTTGATTTACATGAATGGCGGAAACATATCGGACTTGTGCTGCAGGATATATATTTATTCCCAGGGACAGTCCTTGAAAATGTACGCGTGTATAATGATAAGTTTACCGAGCTCGATGTTTTCAAAGCATTAGAAACGGTTCATGCTGATGATTTTGTTCGGCGGCTACCTCATGGTGCGTACACTGAACTTGCAGAACGAGGTGGCAATCTATCGATGGGTGAAAAGCAGCTCATTTCATTTGCACGAGCGGTTGTTTTCAATGCGGATATTATCATTATGGATGAAGCAACCGCAAGTGTTGATGTAGTTACAGAAAAGAAAATTCAACGGAGCATGAAAGATCTTCTTAAAGGTAGAACGGCTATCATTGTGGCGCACAGGCTTTCTTCAATACTTACTGCTGATGAAATTCTTTTTTTCAAAAATGGCAGAATAGCAGCACGAGGAAAGCATCATGAGTTGCTTGCAGAGTATTCTGAGTATGAAGAACTGGTCCGTCTGCAATTCCCTGATCTTTCTGCAGATGCAGAACTTGATGAGGCAACGTGAGCTTTATAGGGGAGGAGGAGACTATGTCAGATACAATACACTACAAACAGCTGAACATTAATCATATTGCCTGGATTAGAAAACTCTGGAGTGAGAAAAAAGGACTTGTAGCACTATTATTTGTACTCACATTAATTTCGAGTGCGGTGGCGGTGTTGCTTCCATATATTTCTAAATTGTTGCTTGATACTATCCAACGACTTTTGGAGCATCCTGGCACAACCGACCCGATGTTGGAAATAGATAGACTCTTAATGCTTTTAATTGCAGTGGGATTTGGTGGTTTTATTGCCTCATTTTTTCCTGCAATACGTGGCATGACAAACTCTGTTTTTGAACATTTGCTCCGAATGAAATTTTTTAAGAAAATTCTTGAAAAGAATTATAAGTTTTTTTCAGAATTTGCTACGGGTGATATTGTTACACGGCTGACGAGCGATCTCTATGATTTTCCAAAGCTGTCGTGGTTTTTGTGTTCAGGAATTTTTCGCGCAGTGGAATCAATCAGTAAAGTGCTGTTTTGTCTCATTGCAATGATGCTCATTAGTCCAAAGCTGACGCTTTTTTCGCTCATTCCCTTGCCGCTCATGCTGGCAGTCTTCTGGGTAACATCTGATAAGGTATATGATGTTTACAGGAAAAACGAAAAAGCTGTGAGTGAGGTCAATGAACAGCTTGAAATGAGCTTTTCGGGTGTGCGAATTATCAAAGCGTATGCCTGCGAGGATAAATATCGAAGGTTTTTTAATGAGGTGTTGCAAAAACGCTGGAAAACCGAAATGACTGCAGCAAAACTCGATGTGATTCTGCACCTTATCTATCAGTACATTGACCTCGTTGCTCAAGTAGGTATTGTATTTGCCGGCGGCTTAATGGCGGTGAGAGGAAAAATAAGCATCGGAACGTTTTATGCGTTCTATACATACCTCATGATGCTCATTTATCCAATTCTGGATATACCACAGCTCTTCGTATATGGCAAAAAAGCTTTTGTAAATATTGATAGGCTGGAAGAGATGGCGAGCTTTCCGGTACCAGGAAAAAGCGCTTCGGAAAAGGACCCGGTGCCAGGTATCCATGTGCAGGGCGGCGTATCGGTGCCAGGTATCCATGTGCAGGGCGGCGTATCGGTGCCAGGTATCCAGGTGCAGGGCAACGTACCGCTAGAGGGCAGTGTTCCGGTGCCAGGTATCCAGGTGCAGGGCGGAGT
>ERZ795051.4827-NODE-4827-length-12316-cov-5.418074_pt1 | contig 12316 bp, 8 predicted proteins | sample MGYA00375135_ERZ795051 | MGnify/ENA primary metagenome ERZ795051 (study PRJEB30180, sample SAMN05720222) | activated sludge metagenome | isolation source: Anaerobic digester | place: Japan | collected 2015-05-26 ... | reverse complement strand
AGGAATTATTTTTTTAAAAAATAATAAAACAACAACTATTAAAAGAACTAATGCTGTGATTCCTATACTCAAAGAACTTTTTAAAAAATCTTTACCTAAAGTAGGAGCAACTTCTCTAATTTGAACCTTTGCATCTTCTTGTGTTAAATTTAATTGATCTAAAACAAGATCTAACACAATTTTATTAAAATTATCACTTGCTAAAACAAGTGTCTCTTCATTAAATGTTTTTAAATCCTCTTTATTTAAAATTAAAGAAATATCTTCAACAACAGATGCATCTAAAATTCCTTTTTCAATCAATGGTTGAAACAATGCTTTTGATTCTTCTTTTAATGTGTCAATATTTGCATTATAATTAAATTCAGCTTCTTTAGTTCTAGCCAAATCTAAATCAGGAGAAACTGAATAATTAACTAACAAACCATATTCTGTAATTCCTTTTGTTTCACTCACTTCAACTTCTTTTAAACTATATGTTGATTGAAGAAGAGAAGCAATAGAACTATAATCTCTATGATCACTATAATGTAAAATAATCTGATTACCACCTTTCAAATCAATACCTTGCTCTATACCAGGATGGAAAAAAATTAAAAAAACAAAAACAATAAAAAATATTAATGGCACAAATAACCATTTTTTATAATTCTCTTTTTTATATAACTTCATAAAAAGATCACTATGTATATTTTAAATAAAACAAATGATATCGAAAAAGTTTAACTAAAATAATATATAAGAAAAAGTATTTAAAGACTATGGTATAACAAAAAAAACATAAAACAAATCAAATATATATCCATTAATAAACATATCAATCCATAATAATATAACTTACAAACAAAATAAAAAATAGGCAAAAATATGCAATTCCCTAAAATCCATTTAAGTAAAGAAATATTAGACATAATTCTAAATCAATTAAAAAAAGATAAACAAAACAAAAATGTATTTAGATATATCGATCAATTTCAAAAAAAAATTACTGACTACTACTTATCAATATTAAACAAACTTCCAGACTACACAAAAATGGAACCATTCTACAAACTAATGTCACAAAACATTGTACCTTACACAACTATGGAAAAATACAAAAACCACTATCTTGCAACAATAAAAATCATAAACAAAATTTCAGAAAACTACAAAAACAAATGTAAAAATGAAAGAGATTTTAGTAAAAGAGACAAACTAAAAAAAGAATTTCTTGGAAGAATCACATCGGTTATAAAAAAATTAGATTCAACAAACAAAAAACTAATAGAATGCTCCCAAGAATTCAAAAGAATACCAAACCCTAAAAAACTATTTACAATTGTAATTGTGGGGCTACCAAATACAGGAAAAACAACATTATTAACAAAAATAACAGATGCAAATCCAGAAATAAACAGTTATGCATTTACAACAAAAGCATTAAATTTTGGATACTTTAAAAAAAGAGAAGAAATTATACAAGTAATTGATACACCAGGACTAATACATAAAGAATTTAAAGAAATGAACACTATTGAAAAACAAGCAATTGTTGCAATAAAAACAATAGCAAACATTATTATTTTTGTATATGACGAATACCAAGACATACAAACACAAAAAGAGATGTTAGAAAAAATAAAAGAAGAAAACCAAAACAAACAAATACTTGTATACTCAAAAACAGGGAAACAAATACTAGATGAACCACACATAACTATTGAACAAATACTAAACAAACAATTTAAATGTTAATAATATAAATGTTACCATCTATAACATATATTACAAAACAATAAACCTACTTTTTATTCAAAAAAAAACAACTGGTGAGCAATATGTCTAAACTAACAAAAAAAGAAAAAGATAAAATAAATGAAGAAATAATTAAACAAATTGTGGAAGAAGCAAACTTTTTATTAGAAGACAAATCTATTCCAAGAAACATTACAAACATCCTTTCAAACATAGAAAAAAGACTTAAAACAAACTTAAATGTTGTAGAAGTGTCTACAATTGTCTATGAACTAGAAGAAACAACAAACTCAGTAAACATGACAGAATATAGATCAGTTGTATGGTCTATAATTAGCAAACTTGAAGGATTAAAAGAAAATCTTAAATAAAATGGACACAGAAATAATAAATTATGCAAAATCAAAAAAACTAATAATCACAGAAGCTGCACTTACACTTTTAGATAGCAATAACTATAAACAAATAATAGACAAACTTGCTGAACAAGAAAAAATATTTGTATCACCAGAAGATATTAAAAAAGAAATGATAACAACACCAGACAATAAACCATATATAAAACATTTTAGAATAATGGAAGAATACTCACTAAAAAACAAAAACTATTCTCAAGGGACAGTAGAAGACTTTCATAAACTTTTTTTAGACAAATATAACACACTGTCTGGAATAATAAAACAAAGAATTGATTTTGAACACACAACTATTGCAGATGCAAAAAAACTTACAAAAAATAAACAAGTTGACATCATTGGAATGGTATATGAAAAAAAATATAGCAAAAATGGAAACCTTATACTTACAGTTGATGACCCAACAGGAAAAATAAACCTTGTAATTTTAAAAAATCAAAAAAACTTTGAAGAATATAACAGTATACTACTAGACAATGTGCTTGGATTCAAATGTACAATACTATCACAAGACATGTTCATAGTAAACGAAGCACTCTACCCTGACATGCCTACTACAAAAATAAAATCTGACCTTAAAGATGATATTTATCTTGCAGCAATTGCAGATACACATGTTGGAAGCAAACTTTTCTTAGAAAAAGAATTCATTAAATTTATTGATTGGATAAATGGAACAGATGGCGACACAGAAATTGTAAAAAACATAAAATATCTTATAATTGCAGGAGACTTAGTTGATGGGATTGGGGTATACCCATCACAATATGAAGAACTTGCAATACAGGACATCTTCAAACAATATGAACTATTTGAAGAATACATATTACAAATACCTAAAGACATAGAAATATTTATAATCCCAGGAAACCATGATGCTGTAAGATTATCTGACCCGCAACCACCTATTCCTGAAATGCTTCTACCAAGACTTAGCAAACAAAAAAACATACATTTACTTGGATCGCCTGCATGGGTAGATATAGAAGGATATAAAACATTAATATATCATGGGGCGGCATTACATGGAATATACTCAACAATAAAAGACATACCAATGAGCAAACCAGACCTTGCAATAAAAGAAATTTTAAAAAGGAGAGATTTAATGCCACAATTTGGAAGCAAACAAACATTTATACCAATGGAAAAAAATCTATTAACAATAAATGAAGTGCCAAACATTTATATCGGGGGAGATGTCCACCATCACGCATATGGAATATATAAAGAATGCCATATAATAAACACCTCTTGTTGGCAATCTATTACAAAATACCAAATAGAACAAGGACATATGCCTACATATTCAAAAATAATGTTATTTAATTTAAAAACACAAAAAATGATACAAAAAGACTTTCACTTAGAAACAGAAGAAATATAAAAACATAAAAATAATTTAAAAAAATAATTTAAAAAAAAGAAAAACATGAATGACATAAATTTAATTGCAACACCAGATGTAAAAAAATATTATAACCACATTACAGAAAAAGTAGACCATGCAATAGATATTGCAAAACAAGCAAAACAAACAGGAAAAGATGTATCCACTGAAATTGAAACACTACCTGCACCAGGAATTGCAGAAAAAACAGAAATATTAACAGGGCCTAGTGGAGTTGCAAAAATATACAACAAACTCTGGGAAAAATATCAAAATAGAACAAAAGTAATATTAGAAATATTCAACATGATAATAGATAAAAAACTAGGAAACATAGAAGACCCAGAAAAAAGACTAGAACAAGCAATAAGAACTGCACTAGTTATAGAAACAGAAGGAGTTGTTGTATCACCACTGGATGGACTACCAAAAATAAAAATTTCAAAAAACTTTGATGGTAGCGAATATGTTGACATATATTATGCATCACCAATTAGAGCTGCAGGTGCAAATGCACAAACACTTCCTTTACTATTAGCAGATCTTGCACGAGAAAAACTACATATAGACAAATATAAACCAAACAAAGAAGAAATAGAAAGAATAATAGAAGAAGTAATGATATATCAAACAGAAGTAGTTGTTAGACAAGAAAGAATTACAGAAAAAGAAATAAGAACAATTGCTGAAAATTGTCCTATTTGTGTAAACGCAGAACCTGACACAAATGCAGAAGTAATGGCACATAGAGATCTAGAAAGAATACCATCTAACAAAGTAAGAGGGGCAATGTGCCTTGTTCTAATAGACGGGCTATTTGTAAGAGCAATGAAAATAATGAATACAGCAAAAGAATTTGGACTAAACTGGAACTGGTTAGAACAACTAATTAAAATTAAAAAAACAACAGAAGGACTATTTGAACTAAAACCTAGTTATAAATATTTAGAAGGCCTAGCAGCAGGAAGGCCAGTATTTGGATACCCATTAATACCTGGTGGATTTAGACTAAGATATGGAAAAGCAAGAAACACAGGACTAATGGCAAAAGGAATAAACCCTGCAACAATGTATATACTAGATGAATTCATTGCAGTCGGAACACATGGAAAAATAGAAAGACCTGGAAAAGCACTACAGTTCTTTCCATGCACAACAATAGATGGACCAATAGTTAAACTCAAAAACCAAGAAGTCATAAAAATTGATGATGCAGAAACTGCAAAAAAATACATAAAAGAAATAGACAAAATACTATTTGTAGGAGACATACTTTGTACAATTGGTGACATAAGAAAAAGCGGAGACCCACTAATAAAAAATGGATATGTGGAAGAAGAATGGCTTGCAGAAATAAAATACCTCTACAAAAATGAAAAAATAAACAAACAAACATATGAAAAAGCACTTAAATTCTATGAAAACCCTGCACCACACACTGCAATTGAAATAGCAATAGAAGAACATTTGCCATTATTCCCAAAATATATATGGTACTATGATCTACTAAACACTGAAGAACTAAAAACACTAATAAAACAAACAAGAAATGCACAAAAAATATTTTCTGGAAACAAAATAGTTAATGCAAAAATAGAATACCAAAAAGAAACAAAAGAAATATTAGAAAAAATCGGTATACCACACAAATATGATCCACAACAAAACATCATATCTCTAGAAAATGAACAAGCATACCCTTTCCTAAAAACCATTGGTGCATTAAATGCAATAAACCCATTAGACGAACACATAGAAACATTTCAAAAAGACATATCTACAACACAAAAACTTAGTGAAATCTCAAAAATTGACATTAGAGAAAAAAGTGGAACATATATTGGGGCAAGAATGGGAAGACCAGAAGCTGCACATGAAAGACTAATTAAAGGAAACCCAAATGTACTATTTCCTATTGGACAAGGATATGGAAACAGCAGAGACATAGTAAAAGCAAGTATGAAAAAAAGCAACAATGCAAAAGGAGGAGAATACGGAATATCTGAAATTGAATGTAAAGCATATCTTTGTACAAAATGTAAAAAAATAACATATCACAACTACTGTTTTGAATGTAATCAAAAAACATTACCTATAAGATACTGCCCAAAATGTAAAAAAGAACAAATAAATGAAATCTGCCCAATATGCAATCAAAAAACAATATATAAAACTCAAAATAAAATAAACTTAAAAAAAGCACTAGAAAATGCGTGCAACAACCTTAATATAACACCACCAGAAAAAATAAACGGGGTAAAAGGGTTAATAAACCAAAACAAAATTGCAGAACCTTTAGAAAAAGGAATATTAAGAGCAAAATATGGACTACATGTATTCAGAGATGGAACCATTAGATTTGAAGCACTAAATGCAACAATTACACAAATATCTGCAAAAGAACTTGGAATAGATGTAAAAAAACTAAAAGAACTAGGATATACACAAGACTACTTAGGAAACGAACTAAAAAATGAAAACCAAAAAGTATCTATTTTCCCACAAGACATTATACTAAACGAAAAAGCAGAAGAATACTTTATAAAAATAAGTAAATTCATTGATGATCTTTTAGAAAAATTCTATGGACTACCAAAATACTATAACATAAACACAAAAGAAGACTTAATTGGAGAACTAGTAATAGGAATTGCACCTCACACATCTGCAGGAGTAATTGGAAGAATAATTGGATTTTCTAAATCAAAACTTTGTTGGGGACACCCTTATTTTATAACTGCAAAAAGAAGAAACATAGATGGAGATCAAGACAGTTTACTATTATTAATGGACGGACTACTTAACTTCTCACAAAAATACTTAAGTGAAAAAAGAGGAGGAAGAATGGATACCCCTCTCTCATTTACAACAATAATCAATCCATATGAAGTAGATTCAGAATCAAGACTAATGGAAACAATAACAGAATACCCTTATGAAATATATCTTGCTGCAAAAAACTTTGGAGACCCAAAAACAAAAGAAATTACATATGTTGAAGATTGGTTTGGAAAAGAAGAACAATACTCATGCATCAAATTCACACACGATACAGAACTATTTGATGAAGGACCAAAAGAAAGCACATATATACAAATAAAATCAATGGAAGAAAAAGTAAAAAAACAAGCAGAACTCCAAGAAAAAATAGTTGCAGTAGACAACAAAGATGCACTAGAAAGACTACTACACTACCATCTATTTCCAGACGTCATTGGAAACACAAGAGCATTCTCTAGACAAAAACTAAGATGTGTAAAATGCAATAAAAAATATAGAAGAATGCCTTTATCAGGAACATGTGACTGCGGTGGAAAACTAATACTTACAATTGCAGAAGGATCTATAAAAAAATATGTGGAAATATCAAAAGAAATAATAAAAAAATATGAACTAAAACCATTCCTTTTACAAAGAATAACACTTGCTGAAGAAGAAATAAACTCACTATTTTGTAACAAAGAAGAAAAACAGCAAAAATCACTCTCTGAATTTTTTTAAAATATTTTTTAAAAAGCAAGAAATCTTGGACACCAAAAGAGAAGTTGCTCGCCCTCTTTAATTATTAATTTATTTCCTAAAAATTATTTTATATAGGTTTTACAAATATTAAAAGAGAAAGGAGTGGGTTCAAAGTGTCCAAGAAATAATGCGAAAATGAAAAAAAAATTAATCTAAAATGAAATCTTTGTAATTTTTTCTAATCTCTGGTTTAATATATTCTTCATCTAACTCTGATATATTCTTTATTGCTTTCTTATAAGTAGAAGAAACATCTTCTGGAACAGCAACAAAAGCTTTTACATATAAAGAACCTGTTGTTCTACTTCTAGAATCATAAATTCCTTTATTTTTTACTCTAAAAACCGTTCCAGGTGCAGTATTTTCAGGAATCTTTAATTTTATTGTATCTCCAAACCTATTTAATTTAATAGAAGTTCCCAAAATAAAATCAGAATAACAAAATGGAACTTCACAATAAAGATCTAAACCTTTTCTTTTATAAAAAACATGAGGAGTAACTGTTATTCTTAAAAAAAGATCTCCTTTATAGGATCCTCGTTCATTCCCTTCTCCTTTGATATTAATAACATCATTTGTGTTTATTCCTTGAGGAATATCTACTGTTAAAATTTTCAAAGAATTAACATATCCTTTTCCTTTACATGCAGAACAAGGAGTATCAATAACTCTACCTTCTCCTTTACATCTTTGACAAACAGACTCCACAGAAAAAGTACCAAAAGGTGTTTTTCTTCCAGTAACTACTCTTCCACGACCATTACATACCGGACAGGTTCTTTTGTGTTTATCTTTTGAACCAGTACCATCACATTCAGGACAAGGAACATCCTTATAAACATTTATTTTTTGCTTTCCGCCTTTTACAGAAGTTTCAAAATCAATAGTTACATTTTGAACAATATCTAAATCTTGTGCATTTTTTCTTTGTTTTGTAGTATGCATAAATCTAGAAAAAATATTATCATCATCATCCATTAAATCAGAAAAAATATCTGAAAAATCAAATCCAGAAAAACCACTAAACCCAGAAAAATCTTGTGCAGTATATCCAGAAGAGGCCCCTGCTTCTCCAAACATGTCATATTGCTTTCTTTTGTTTTCATCAGAAAGTACACTATATGCATTACTTATTTCTTTAAACTTTTCTTGGTCTGCCTCAGGGCCACCTACGTCTGGATGATACCTTTTTGCAAGCTCTTTAAAGGCCTTCTTTATCTGCTCTTGTGTTGCATTTTTTGGAACACCTAATATTTCATAATAATCCTTTGCCATAAATTATTTCCTTTTCTGGGAATGGTTTCTCTTGTTTTAAAAAAAATCATTTCTTTTTCTTTTTGGATGCACCTTTTTCTTTTTCTTCATCATCATCTTCACTAAACTCTGCATCTTTTACATTTTCTGAATCTTTTTTAGAAAAATCATTTTCTGAAGTATCTTGTTTTGTTTCTGAACCCTCTTGTGAACCTGTTTGTGTTTGTTGATAAATCTTTGTAGATAACTCATATATTTTCTTTTGTAAATCTTCTGTTTTTTGTTCAATATCTCCAGAATCTTCATCTATTGCTTTTCTTAGTTCATCTTTTGTTTTTGTGATATCTTCTATTTCTTTTGCATCTAGTTTATCTTTACTTTCCTTCAATAAAGATTCAACAGAATAAATTAAGGTCTCTGCTCTATTAACTAACTCAATCTTCTCTTTTGCTTTCTTATCTTGCTCTGCATTTGCTTCTGCTTCCTTTTTCATCTTTTCAATATCTTGATCAGAAAGATTTGTTGTTGCTGTAATTTTTATTTGCTGAGATTTTCCTGTACCTAAATCTTTTGCAGAAACATTAAGTATACCATTTGCATCCATATCAAAAGTTACCTCTATTTGTGGAACACCTCTTGGTGCAGGAGGGATACCTACCAACTGGAATCTACCTAATGTCATATTATCTTTTGCCATTGCTCTTTCTCCTTGAAGAACATGGATATCAACAGCTGTTTGATTATCAGAAGCTGTAGAAAAGATTTGAGATTTCTTTGTTGGAATAGTTGTATTTCTTTCAATTAATTTTGTAAAAACTCCACCTAATGTTTCTATACCTAAAGACAAAGGAGTTACATCTAAAAGAAGTACATCTTTTATTTCACCAGCTAACACAGCACCTTGAATAGCAGCACCTAAAGCAACAACTTCATCTGGATTAATGGACTTATTTGGTTTCTTACCAGTTAATTGCTCAACAATCTCTTGAACTTTTGGTATTCTTGTTGAACCACCAACTAAAACAACTTCATCTATTTGATCTAAAGACAATTTAGAATCTGAGATTGCTTGTTTTGTTGGTCCTTCCAATCTTTTAAAAAGATCTAAACATAATTCTTCAAACTTAGCTCTTGTTAACTCCATATTAAGATGTTTTGGACCTTCTGGTGTTGCTGTAATATATGGAATATTAATTTGTGTTTTAAGTGTTTGAGAAAGTTCAATTTTTGCTTTTTCTGCTTCATCTTTTAATCTTTGTAAAGCAACTCTATCTTTTGAAAGATCTATTCCTTCTTTTGCTTTAAACTCCTTAATCATCCAATCAATAATTCTTTGATCTAAATCATCTCCACCTAACTTTGTATCTCCATTTGTTGCTTTTACTTCAAAAACACCATTATCTAACTCCAAAATAGAAACATCAAAGGTACCTCCACCAAAATCAAAAACTAAAACTGTATGTGCTTGTTTTTTATCTAAACCATAAGCTAATGCAGCTGCTGTTGGTTCATTTACTATTCTTAAAACATCTAAACCTGCTATTTTTCCTGCATCCCTTGTTGCTTTTCTTTGAGCATCTGAAAAATATGCAGGAGTTGTAATAACTGCTTTTGTTATTTTTTGACCTAAAGCTTCTTCTGCATCTCTTTTTAGTTTCTGTAAAATCATTGCAGAGATTTGTTCTGGAGTATACTCTTTATCTCCTAACTTTATTTTTTCAGAAGTACCCATTTTTCTTTTAATAGAATAAATAGTATTTGTAGGGTTTGCAATAGCTTGTCTTCTAGCTAATGCTCCAACAATGATATTTCCATTTGAATATGCAACAACAGAAGGGGTTGTTCTTGCACCTTCTGCATTAATAATAATTTCTGGTTTACCACCTTCAACAACAGCCATAGCTGAAAAGGTTGTACCTAAATCAATTCCTAATATTTTTTCTTGTGCCATAAATAATCACTCCTTTTTATTAAATATAATTTTTTTTATTTCTTTAAATCATTATTATCTAAATATTTACCAACAACAACCTTTGCTGGTTTAATTAATTTATTATTATAAAGAAAACCATCTTCAATAACTTCAATAATCTTATTATTAAGGGTTTTATCATCTACATCTCTTGTTTCTATACATTCACTTGTATTATAATCAAAATCTTTATTTAAAACATCTATTTTTTCAATATTTTGTTTTTTTAAAACATTTTCAAACAATGTTTGTAATTGAGAAAGATTATTTTTTGTTTCTTGATTTTGTTCATGTATAACTGCTTTTTTAAGAACTTCATAAAACTCTAAAAAACTATTTATAAACTTAGAAGTTTCTGTAAAAACAATTAAATCTAATTGTTTAGACATTCTTTTTTTATAATTATCAAAATCTGCTGTAACTCTTTGTAATAAATCTAAATACTCTTTTTCTTTTGAAAGATTTTGATTATTTTCAATAACATTGTTTTCTTTATTATCTTTACTTAATTGTTCAGTTGGTTCTGATTTGTTTTCTTTTGTATCATTAACATTATTTTCTTTAGTTTGTTCTGATTTGTTTTCTTTATCTGAGTTATTTGAAACGTTATTTGGAATAGGATGTACTGATGGATCTTTTTGATTAACTGTTTGTGAGGCATCACTAGAAGGACTACTTGTTGATTGTTCCTTTTCTTTACTAAAATTATGTTTTTTATTTTCCATAGTTTCTATTGCCCTAATAAATCTTAATTTTTTAAAAAAAATGTTTTAAAAAAAACTTCTTTTTAAAAACAAAAAAATGATATCCTAAAATATATAAGTAAAGAAAAATTTATAAAACAAGATTGCCAAACTTTAAAAAAGTTTGCTTATTTTTTATAAAAAATAAAAGATTTTTAAAAAATAGTTTAATCAACAATTTCTAAAGAAATCTTTTCCCCTTTACTATTATAACATTCATAACAATCTAAACAAAAAGGAAAATAAGTAATAATATTAATATCTTTTGATGAAAAAAAATTAAGATCTGCTAAAGATGGTTTACCTTTACCTGTTGGATGAGAATGTATAGAACCTACTAAACTTAAAGACATAGGTGCTAAATCCAATCTTAAATAAGCAGAATGATCGTTTGAATAGGTTCCAGGAAGAAAATAAATATCTTTAATAACATGAGTATCTAAATCACAAAAAAGAAGAGCAGAAAACTCATTTGGATAAAAAGATTTAGAAAAAGCTAAGATTGAATCTAAAACATTCTTTTTTATTTTCCAAGACATAAACAAACATAAGATAAAAACAATATAAAAATAGATATTTTTTTAAAAAGAAAAAAAGAAAATAAAAAAGGAAAAAATCCCTTTTTATTTATTTATGGTATTTATTGGAAACCTTCGATGATATCTATTAGGTCTTCTGCAGCTGCTTGTGTGTCTTCCCAGTTATAACCTGCAACAACAATATCTCCGTTTGTTGCTTTACCCATTACATAATTACCAGATTGGGTAAGCAAATCTTCAAGACCATATTGTATTTTTGCTAAGTTATTTGCATTTTGACCACCAACAATTATTTTCTTACCTGCTGGTGCTGCAGTATCTAACTTAACAAGATTTGTTGCAGAAAATGAAACTGGTGAAACTGCTGTACATGTTCCTGGAGTGCCTGCTGTAACTTCGAAATCTACTAACTTTGCACCTAAACCTGTTGTTGGGTCAGAAACTAATGCACCTTTGTTTGTCAAAGTAAACATCTTTGTGATTGCTTCTTGTTCTTCTGGTGAAATTGCTCCACCAACAAAGATTTGTAACTTTAATTGATCTTTTGGAACAATTGCATAACCTTTAGAACCACTTACTTTTAAGATTGTACCATAATTTGTGTAACCTTGTGCCATATCTGTATCTGGATCATCTTGGTCTAATTTCCAATAATAACCATCATCAAAATTACCATCACCATTAACACCATCATAGACTGCTTGTGCAAAATGAGTAAATGTACCATCGTAATCATCTTCTAC
>ERZ795051.4825-NODE-4825-length-12318-cov-4.942673_pt1 | contig 12318 bp, 9 predicted proteins | sample MGYA00375135_ERZ795051 | MGnify/ENA primary metagenome ERZ795051 (study PRJEB30180, sample SAMN05720222) | activated sludge metagenome | isolation source: Anaerobic digester | place: Japan | collected 2015-05-26 ... | reverse complement strand
GATATAAACCTGTTGCTGTAGCAACTGTTGGAACAGATTTTTCAAGAACAGTAGCTAAAATAGGTAATTTTTTTAATCTTCCCTCTAATCCATATGAAGTTGCATTGGTTACAACAAATAAAGGGTTGATGAGGAAAAGGTTAAAAGAAAAAAATGTAAGTCAACCCAATTTTGAGGTTATATCAGAATTTTCTCAACTCGAAGATGCAATGAAAAGATTAGGTAAAAACTACTATGTTTTAAAGCCAGTTGACAATATGGGAGCAAGAGGCGTTACACTTATTTCTAAAGACATCGCAAAGTCGATCTTGAAAAATCTATTTGATGAAGCCATTCAATTTAGTTCTGAAAAAAAAATTATAATCGAAGAATATATAAGAAGTTTTGAACTTTCAATAGATGCAATAGTTATTGATGGAAATATTACAATAACAGGAGTTGCAGATAGATTTATACTAAATCCACCTAATTTTGTAGAACTTGGACATCTAATGCCATCTATTTTGCCAGAAGACTTAGTGGAAGCGGGGTGTAATGTTTTTATTGAAGGTATTAAGGCTCTTGGCATAATAAATGGAGCTGCTAAAGGAGATATAAGGGTAAGATATGAATATGAAGTTGGCAAAGAAAAAGTGAAAGGTAAAAAGATAGCAAAAGGATATGTTGGAGAAATAGCTTCAAGACTTTCAGGTGGTTTTATGTCTGCTTATACTTTTCCATATTCTTCTGGAATTAATTTAATGAATGTGATGATGAAAGTCGCCCTTGGTGAAAAAGATATAAAGATAGAACCAAAATGGTCTTTTTATTCATGTGAACTTGGTTTTGTTTCAGATAAAGAAGGGATTTTAAAATCCATAGATGGTAGTTATGAAGCAATGATGGTACCATATATTAAAAATGTTTTTATAATGAAAAATCCAGGTGAAAAAATCATCAAAACAAAAAATAATGTTACTAAACTTGCAAATGTAATATCTTCAGCTCCAACTGCGACAAAAGCAATAATTGCTTCAAAAACAGCTTTAAGCAAACTAAAAGTAAATTTGTATTAATAGTATTAAATTAGTATACTTTTAAGTAATTTATAAGCTTCATAGATCTTTATAATTTCTTTGTCATTTTCAGGATTAATATCCTTTGAAAGATCGGGATGATATTTTTTAACCAATTTTTTATAAGCAATATTCAGTGATCTTTCATTAAGTGTGGCTTGGGTTAAGTTAAATATTTTGAGCGCTTCATCAAAAAGACCTGGGTTTTCAATTATATACAATCCAGTATCTATTGCTTTTTGAATCAGCTCTTCTTCTTTGTTAAAATTTTCTAAAGAAAGATAAAAACTTCGTAATTTATTTTCATATGGGAGGTTGATTTTATTAATATTATCTATAGGTTCGCACAAAGAGGGATTTTTTTTATATTTTATGTCATCTCTAATAAACTTACCATAAAAAATACTAAAATAAGAAGGATAATCAGGTATTTTTTCGAAAAAGATAAGTTCATTTTCAAAAATTAATGCAAAATTAAAATCCTTATAAAACTCAAATTGAAGATTATATAAGATATTCTTGATTAAAAAGTTTTTTCTGTATAAATTTTCAAAATATTTAGAATCAGGGAAATTTAAACCAATTTCTTTGCTTATAAAGGAAAAAAGAAAATAATAATTGAAAGGTGAATTCTGATTTAATATGAAGGTTTTTATTTTATTATAAATTAAATTATACTGTTCAAAATTAAAATCCATCTGATTTTATATAAAATTAAAGAATATAAAAAATTAGATTAAAAATAAAAAGTAAAAAAAGAAACAATATTAAAAAATATTTTTAAGAAATTTAATAACATAATCGGACACTTTAAAAAATTATAGTTTATAAATAAAATTTAATAAAAAATTAGAAAAAGATTATAATAATTAAAATTAAAAAAAGGTATTTAATTATTATCTATTATAAATCCTATCCATAGTCTGTTTGATTCGGGATAGAACTTTTTCTCTATTTAATGGTTTAACTATATAATTTTTAGCTCCATTTGTTAATGCTCTTTTAACAAGATCTTCTCTTCCAAGAGCAGAAATCATAATGACATTTGTATCTGGTTTTATCTGTAATATCTTTTCAAGGACAGTTAAACCATCCATTTTAGGCATTGTAATATCTAATGTAACAAGATCAATTTTATTTATATTTTTTTGAAATTTCTCTAAAGCTTCTTCTCCATCTGAAGCAACATCTATAATATTATATTTTTCACTAAGAAGTATTTGCTGTAAAAGTTTTTGAACAAACATAGAATCATCAGCTATTAATACATTAATAGGAGTTCCGTCGGGTTTTAATCCATCTGGATTCTTTTTATTAATATCTGGAATACTCGGTGTTTCATCATCAAATTCAAAGTTAGAAACCATTTTATCCTCCTATACATTTTGAACCATTGTAAAACATAAATAAGATATAAAGTCCCACTTCAATTAAGAATATAATCAATAAATTAAAAAAATTCAATAGTATAGATTAATTTTCCTTTTTTATTTTATTTATAAATTCTGGTATTTCATTTAATGGAAGTATTTTATCAATTCCTTTAAGTTCTATAGCTGTTTTTGGCATACCAAATACAATAGAACTTTCTTCATCCTGAGCTATAGTAAAAACTCCTCTATCATGAAGTTTTTTAATATAAAAAGCTCCATCCTTTCCCATCCCAGTCATTATAACACAGATAAAGCAATTTGTATCAATATTATTATATAAGCTTGAAAAAAAATAGTCAACAGATGGCCTATGGTTATTAACTGGTGGATCCTGATTGACTTTAATGATGAAATTATTAAAATTTTTATGTAGTGATATATGATGATTACCCGGAGCTATATATATATAATTCTCTTTAACAATATCATTATCTTCAATTTCTTTAGTAAAATAGCCATTTTGTTTTGTAATTCTATTTAATGATTCAGCAAAATCTTTTGTGAAGCCCTCAGGCATATGTTGAACAATTATTATTGGAATTTTTGTTTTAAATTTTGGAAGTATCTGTCTTAATGCTTCTGGTCCTCCAGTTGAAATACCAATTGCTATAAATTTTATATTATCGGGATTCGAAATCAAATCCCTTCTATTAGCTTCAAAGATTTTAAAAGTTGGAACTACCTCAATTTTGGGTGTTAGATTGATTTCTTTTAAACCTTTTTCCTTTTTTATTTTTTTTAAACCCCAGCTTTTTATTTTCTGAATCATCTCTTCTTCTATAATGCTTAAATCGAGTGATTCTTTTAAATCGGGTTTTAAAAGATAATCATTTGCCCCAAGTTCTAATGCTCTTATAGTAGTTGAAGAACCTTCAGATGTTAAACTTGAAAAAACTATTACTGGTGTGGTATCCTGGATTTTTCTTTTTTCTTCTAGGAATTCCAAACCATTCATCTGAGGCATTTCAATATCTAAAGTTATTATATCAGGTTTATGAGTCTTAAGTTTAGTTAATGCAAAAGCTCCATTCATAGCAGTAGCAACTACTTCTATCTCTTCATCCTTTTGTAAAATTTCCATTATAAGTTTTCTCATAAGGGCTGAATCATCTACAATTAAAACCTTAATTTTCTCCATAAATACAAAACACCTTTAAAATCAAACTATCTTTTCTTTAGTTTATTATAATAATTTAAAATTTTAAAGTATACCAATCAATTTTTATAAATTTTCTGTTTTTATGTTTCATCTTTTAAATATGCTATAGCATTTCCAATTTTAGAGAATTTAAATTTAGTATTCATACCAAAAAGACTTTCAGAATGACCCAAAAAAAGATAACCATAAGGTTTTAATAGTTTGTAAAATTTATTTATAACTTCCTTTTGGGCTTCCTGGTCAAAATATATTATAACATTTCTACAAAAAATAATATCAAAGTCTTTATATCCAAACTCATTTTTTAAGTTATGATAATCAAATGTGACTAATTTCTTTATTTCATCTTTAACTTTTATTGTATCTCCCAGATCCTCAAAAGCAACAGAAAAAAGATGAGGTGGAATATCCTCGATTCTATCCTTTTTATAATATCCTTCTTTAGCAATTAATAAAGATTTTAATGAAATATCTGATGCTATTATCTTAATATCCCATCCTTCTCGAAGTGTCAAAACATATGCAACGACTGCTGCTATTGAATATGGTTCTTCTCCAGAAGAACAGCCCGCAGACCATATTCTTATAGTTCGCGAGGTATCATTTCTTTTTGCAAGTTCGGGAATGACAATTTTTTCAAGTGCTTCAAACTGAGCCATGTTCCTAAAAAATTTTGTAAGATTTGTTGTTATTAAATCTAAAAAAGATCTAACTTCATTAGGATCTTCTAAAAGTTTATTATAATATTCCATAATTGACTTATATTGATTTTTTAGCATCACTTCGAAAAGCCTATTTTCTAAAATTGCTCTATTTATTTCAGAAAAAAATATTCCAGATTTTTCATAAATAAAATCTTTAAAAAGCTTAAATTCATCGTCTTTAAGAGAGAATTCCATTAAAAACCCCTATATTATAAAAATAAAAGACATAAATAACTATTTGTATATAATTATTATAAATTCATCTCTAAATTATTTCAATTTTTTAATTAAATTATAAAATATAAAAATTTTGAAATTTTATTAAAATACAATAAATTAAAAAAAATAAATTAAATAAAAGGTTCAATATGAAAAAAATAGTTACATTAAAAAATATCGATAAAATTTATGGTTTTGACAATAGTTTTAATAAAAAAATTTATGAAAATTTTTCAATAATTTCATGTGATGGGAAAATAAGTTCTATAATTCCTTCTGATAAATATGATGAAGAGATAAAAAAAATATTTCATAATGATGTAAGTGATTTTGTTATAAAAGAATATGATTGTAAAAACAAGATATGTCTTCCATCTTTTGTAGATGCTCATACTCATCTTATTTATGCAGGCGATAGATCAAATGAATTTTTTAAGAGAAATAGAGGTGTTAGTTATTTAAAAATAGCCGAAGAGGGTGGTGGCATTTCTTATACTGTAAAAAAAACTCGAGAAGCTTCAGATGAAGAGCTTTTACATTTGCTTTTGAAAAGGATCAAAAAACTTTCGTCTTTTGGAGTAACTCATGTTGAGATAAAGTCGGGTTATGGACTTTCGGTAAAAGACGAGTTAAGACTTCTTGAAATAATAGATAAGGTTAAGAAATTTACAAATATAAATATTACTCCTACCTGTATGCCCGCTCATGATTTTCCACCCGAAGCTAAAAAAGATGAAAGATTAAAAGAAAATTGGATTGAGCAGATTATCAAAGAGATATTACCAGAAGTAAAAAGAAGGAAATTGGCTAAATTTTTTGATATCTTTACTGAAGAGAAAGTCTTTAACTATAATCAGACTGAAAGACTTTGTAAAGCAGCAATTGATAATGGATTTAAAATAAAAATGCATGTAAATGAACTTTCAAATATCAATGCATTAAAACTTGCATTAGAATTAAATGCAACCTCAGTTGAACATCTTTTGCAAACAACAGAAGAAGAAGTAATGCTTTTTAAAAATTCAAATACTGTACCGGTTTTACTTCCTGCAACTGCATTTTACTTAAATGAAAGATATGCACCTTTTAATCTTTTTGAAAAGCATGGCGTGGATATAGCTTTAGCATCTGATTCAAATCCAGGTTCGAATTGTACTGAAAATATCTTAATGGTCTATACTATTGCTGCAATAAAGCTACATATGGAAGCATATCAAATTTTAAAAGCTTCAACCATAACAGCAGCAAAAGCACTGGATTTGAAACAGTATCCAGGAGTAATTGAAGAGGGTTTTCCAGCAGATTTTATAATAGTGGATGTCCCTTCTTTAGAATACTTATACTATCATTATGGAGATAATCCGATAGAGAAAGTCTTTATAGATGGAGAAGAAGTTTTTGTAAATGGAATTTGATTTACAAAGATTTTTCGATAACTTTATTCAAGAGATAGAAAAAGGTAATTCGCAAATTTATATAGATGATAATATAGATAAGATAAAAAATTGTATATTAAGTCTTGCTGATATTTACAAAAAATATTCAAAATGGATAGTATTAGATAAAGATTTTAATAAAGATGTCTTTATAAACCCTAAAATATTAACTGTTGGTGATATTCATGCAGATTATGAATCATTAAAAAAAATTATTAGTATTAAGTTAAATTATCCCGAATTAATTTTAATTTTTTTGGGAGATTATGTCGATAGAGGAAGATATTCTAATGAAATTTTAATTCTTGTAATACTTTTAAATCTTATATTTCCCGACACAGTTTTTCTTTTGCCGGGCAATCATGAACTTTACCATTATTTTGGTTATCAAAATCCTGAATTCTGGATTCAAAATGGTAAAATTACGAAACTATTTGATTCTATAAGACAATTAATAGAATTTATGCCTATTATTATTTCATTTAATGATATTCTTTTTATTCATGGTGGGGTTTTCGATTTTAATCCCGAAGTTAAAAAAGATACTGAATTTATAAATATATTAAAAAATGAAAAAGGATGCAGATTAAACAAATTGATTTTTTTAGATAAAGATAAGGTTTTTGATATTTCATGGGCAGATTTTGCTGATAATTATAAAGATGCGATATACTCCAGATCCCTTGGAAGACCTGTTAAGACAGAAGAGGATTTTTTGAAATGGAAAAATTATTTTGGGTTTAATATGATTATAAGAGGGCATCAACCATTATTAAAAGGCAGTTGCTTTGGCAAAAAAGTTATAACTCTTATTACATCAAGTCTATATAAAAATATAGGTAGAATGGATGGATTGCTTACATGTTTAATATACAATAAAAAACAATTATCTTTTGATGAGAATGAAAAAAAAATTAGCGATGAAATAAAGTTGGTTTTCAATAAATTTTCTCAAGCAAATAAAAAAGATATAGACGATAATTTTATCAAAGAAAAAATATTTACAAATGATTTCGAAGTAGATTTAGTTGACATTGAAAGTTATTAAAGATTATCTAATTCGAATTTTCAAGCATTTTCATAAATTGATCTTCATCAATTATTTTTACATTAAGTTGTTTTGCTTTTTCAAGTTTTGAACCAGGGTTAATCCCAACTACAAGATAAGTTAATTTTGAAGAAACTGCAGATAATACCTTACCCCCTCTTTTTTCTATTTCGGCTTCCGCAATCTCTCTTTTAGGGAAATTATTCAATGTACCTGTAATACACCAGCTGGTGCCTTCAAAAGCCTTACTTTTATTTTCATCTTTATTTTTTACCTCAAGTTCAAAACCTAATTTGCTGAATTCTTCCATAAGATAAATAAATCTTTCACTTTTAAAATGTTCAATAAAAAGAGCTGCTGTTTTTTCACCAATACCATTAATAGAAGTAAAACTTGAAATATCATTTTTTTGAGCTGTTTCTATCAACTTTTTTGCACTATCAAAACCCGCATTTATTAAAAGTTTAACTGTCTGTTTTCCAAGTTCTTTGAAACCTAAAGAGTATAAAAGAATATCAAAACTATTTTTCTTTGATTTTTCAACTCCTTCTTTTATTAAATTTACCTTTTTTTCTGCAAATCCTTCGAAATTAAGAAGTATAGAATAATCTATCTTGTAAATATCGGGTATATCTTTTATTATTTTGTTTTCAAAAAGTAAATCTATAGTCTCTTCGCCAAGATTTTCAATATTCATGCAATCACGGCTTGCAAAATATTTTATAGATTCTGCTATCCTCGATGGGCATTTTTCATTATCACAGTATGCTATAGGACCGTCTAATATTACTTTTGTCCCGCAAGAAGGACAATATTCTGGAATCTCAGTTATCATAGGATTTTCCGATTTTTCGACAACCTCTTCAACAGCAGGTATTATATCGCCTCTTTTTGAAATCGAAACTGTGTCTCCTATTGAAAGTTCAAGCATTTTTATATATTCAATATTGTGTAAAGTTGCTCTTGAAACTTTAGATCCTGCGATAGAAACTGGTTTTAACTTTGCAACTGGAGTAATTCTACCACCTCTACCCACCTGCCATATTATATCTTCAACGATAGTCTCTGCTTTTGGCGCTTCAAATTTGTATGCCAATGCCCATCTTGGGTGATGCCCTGTATAGCCAAGTTTATTTCTAGTTGAAAACTCATTTACTTTAAAAACAAGTCCATCTATCTGATAGGCAAGATTATTCCTGATTTTAGTAAAATAATCTATTCTATTTGTAACTTCTTCAATTTTTATAGTTGCAAAATCATTTTCATCAAATAATGAATTTGACTCAGAATTATTTTTTATAATAAAATCTGAATCTATATTTAGTTTTCCACTCTTTGACATAAAAACTGTGTTTTTTGATACATTAAATCCAAGATTTGAAAGTAGAAGAAGTAAGCTATAATCATTGTCAAAACCTTCGCAAACTGCATCATAAGCAAAGAATTTTAAAGGAATTTTAGCGACCTCAGAACTTTTAATCCGATTTAAAGTTCCAGCTGCAAAATTTCTTGGATTTGCATATTCATTTGAACTTTTTAATTTTTCGAAATCCTCTTTATCAATATATACCTCTCCTCTTACAAAGATATTTAATTTCTGATTTAATGTAAGAGGTATAGTCTTTATTGTTCTACAATTTTCTGTTATATCATTTCCGACAAAACCATCGCCTCTTGATACAGCCTTATCTAAAACACCATTTCTATAGTAAAGAACTATTGAAACCCCATCAAATTTTTCCTGTATGTTAAAAGTAGTGTCGGGATATTCTTCAAGTATTTTATTTATCCAATCTATGACCTGACTTTTGGAATATGCCTTATCTAATGAAAGTACAGGAATTTCATGTTTTACTTTTTCAAACTTGTTTGAAAGATCCGAACCGACCCTCTTTGTTGGAGAATTTGGATCTGAAAATTCGGGATATTGTTGCTCAAGGTTCTTAAGTTCATCGAAAAGTGCATCATACTCTAAATCTGATATTTCTGGTTTATTTTCAACATAATAAAGATAATTATGATGCTCTATTAGCTTTTTAAGTTCTTCAATTCTTTGCTTTATCTCTTCCCTATCCATAATCTTTAACCATTGCCCTATTATATTTATAATATTTAGCTATTTTATATTTTATTTATATTTTCCTTATTTCCAATATTTATTTTTTATATTTATCTTTGATATTTATCTATTTGTTATTTTCCTTATTTATAATTTTTATCTATTTTCTATTTGTTTTAAATTTTCTTTATATTTTTCTTGTTTCTGATATTTATCTAATTTTTATCTTCCTTATTTATAAAACTAATTTCTATTTATTTTATAATTTAACTATTTTATTTTAATATTTTAATATTTTATTATTTTATTATTCTATTATTTTATTTTTTCTCTTATCCATAATTTTTGTAGATTATTCTATCTTTTCTATTTCATATTTTATTTTCTTTTGCTTTTTTTTATCATATATCCTTAGTAAAAGTCCATAAGGAAATAAAATAACAATACCAATTAAAAAAGAAAAACTTGCTCTTTCAAGTTCTTGATATTTTGAAAATAATATCAAATATGAAAATAAAATACCAATTATAAATAGTACAAGTGGAATAAGATATATGAAAACACTTGCATTTAACAAAGATACAGAAATTATTTTAATTTTTACCCTATCACCGATAGTAAAACCTTCTTTAAATGGTAAATAAAGTATATCTCCTCTTTTTTGACCACAATTTGCTTTTATCGCACAGATTTCACATTCTTCGACACCTTCTACTTTGACTGCTATTCCTTTGGTAATGTCTATGCTAACTATAGAACCTTTATCTTCGATCATTTAATATCTCCGAAATTTTTAACTTCAATAACAATAATAATAAAAAAGAATTAGAAATCAAAAGAAAAATACAAAAAAAGAACATCAAAATATATAGTGTTTATCTATATAAAAATATTACAAATAATGAAAATATTAAAAATATATTATTGAAAAATGTTTAATTTTGTTTATAAATAAAAAAACAATATTATTTAATTAATCAGTAAATATAATTTTTATATAAAATATAAAAAAAATATTCAAGAAAAGGGTTAATAATTATGGATCAAGACAGGTCATTTACTCCAATAAATATAGGTATTACAGGTTCTACTGGATTTTTAGGAGCAAATTTTATATTGAACCTTATTAATTCAGATGATTTTAATAAAATTGAGAGGATAAAAGCTTTTTATTCAAGCACAAGATGGAATCCTCTTTTATTGGACATAGAAAATGAGAAAATAGAATATGAAAAAATGGATATCACAGATTATAATCAATGTCTCGAAAAGACCAAAAATCTTGATTGTATTGTTCATTTTGCAGCTTTGGTATCATTTTCAAAAAAGGATCTTGATAACCTCTGGAAAATAAATGTCTTAGGTACTGAAAATCTTATCAAATCAGCTATCGAAAATAAAGTTAAAAGATTTGTTCTGATTTCTTCTGTTAGTATATTGAACCATTCAATAGAAGATAAATATTTAACCGAGGAAAATATTGGCACAAATAAAAAATCAGATAAATATAAGCAATATCATAGTTTTGAAGATGAAGAAGAAATCATTAAATGTCATAATAATTGGAAAAATAACGATAAAAGTTTTTTAAAAAAAATTAGACTACCATATCATGATACAAAACTTGCAGGTTTTGTTATAGCTAAAAACCTCGTTAAAGATAAAAATATTGAGCTTATAACAGTTTTACCTGGTACTGTTTTGGGAAAAGGTGATAATCATTATTCTATAACAAAACTTGTTGATAGAATTTACAAAAATAGACTTTTTGTAACATTACCTGCTAATGCAAGCTATGTTCATGTTGATGATTTATCAAATGGTATTTATCTTGCAATGATAAATGGTAGAAAAGATGAAACTTATATTATAACAGGTAAAAAAGAAGATAATCTTCCTTATCCAATTTTTATGAAGGCAGTTGCAAAAAGGTTAAAATCATTAACTAAAAAAAGAATTTTATCTTCTTTTATTATCTTACCTTCATTTTTATCTTTACCAGTCGCAAAATTTTTAGAGTTTATAAATCCTTCGTCATCTATAACAGAAGGGATGGTTAAAAGTGGTTATTCAAAAGCGATTATTTCAATAGAAAAAGCAGAAAAAGAACTTGGTTATAAGCCTTCTAAGACTTTTAATGATATGATAGAAGATTTATGTAAGGATTTTATAGATAGAGATATTTCATCTTATATTAAAAACAAAAATCATTTCATGATGATTAGAAACCTTGTATGTTCAAATTGGGTTAAAAAAAATGCGAAAGTAATTGTTAATTATGATAAAGAGATAGTAAATTCTCCAAAAAGGGTATATATAGTTAATCATCCTACCACATATGATTTTTTTACTCTAATGCATCTTGCTAAAAATTCTTTCTATCTACCAATTGATCACAAAGCATTTGATGTCCCTATTGTAGGATATTTTTTGCATAATGCAGGATTTTTACCAGTATATAAGAAAAGAGAAAAAAATTCAGAAATTATATCAAATATGATTGAAAAATCTAAAAAAGGTTTTCCAATTTTAAATTCTATTAGATCGACAGTTTTAGCATCTGGTGAATTGAGTAAATTAAGAACAGGTGGTGCTGTAATAGCAGATCTATCAAAAGCAGATATTATTCCTTTGCATATTTATGTCGAGAAAGAAAGACTTGTAAAAAACTTTTTGATTACAGCTAAATTCAAAAAAGCACCGATATTTAAATTTCATAATGCTCTTGTGTTTGTCTCATTTTTAAAACCTTTGAAATGGAAAGATTATCATAAAGATAATATGACAAAAGATGATTATTATAATATTACGGAAAAAATTGATATTCTTTTCAATATGCAGGATGAAAAAATAGAAAAAGATTTAAAAGAAAATAAATCATATTATGATTCAATTGAAAGAAAAGGTGGAAGTGATATCTTTATAGATTTTTAATAATATCCTGCTTTAATCCTTATATATTAAATTTAATTAAATACGCCAAATATTTCTCTTAGCATAGGTAATTTGTTTAATCACTTTACATATTATTTTCAATTTTTTATGGATAAGCGCAGTTTTTTTATCTATCTTAGCTTAATTATATTATATCTTACTTTTTTTTTACATTACTTTCAATATTTAAAATTTAGTTTAATAAAAGATTATTATTTTTTATTTAGTAATTTCTCTTACTTTATTTGCTTCGGAATTGTTATTTTTTTTG
>ERZ795051.4821-NODE-4821-length-12323-cov-5.013939_pt1 | contig 12323 bp, 9 predicted proteins | sample MGYA00375135_ERZ795051 | MGnify/ENA primary metagenome ERZ795051 (study PRJEB30180, sample SAMN05720222) | activated sludge metagenome | isolation source: Anaerobic digester | place: Japan | collected 2015-05-26 ... | reverse complement strand
ATCTTTGTCAGATACGAGTTTACTTTCAAGTCCGAGGAAATCAAGGGCATTTTTTACGCTGAAAATATTTCCTGCACCGTAATCTATTATTGCAATCATCAGAGAACTCCTTTCGTTGAGAGGGTTGAGCCGTCTGAATTCTTCTGCACAGCCGTTTTCAGAGCGTGTGCAACAGCTTTGTATACAGCTTCGGCTTTATGGTGATCGTTGCTGCCGTAGAGAAGATTTATGTGCAGTGTCATACCTGAATTGAAAGCGAATGCACGGAAGAATTCTTCTGTCATGCATAAGTCATAATCACCGCAGCTCTGATTTGTAAATTCACAGTTAAATACAAGAAAAGGTCTGTTGCTGAGGTCAAGGCTTGCCATAGCAAGGCTTTCATCCATGGAGATATAGCTTGTACCATAGCGGACGATACCTGATTTATCGCCAAGAGCGGTACCGAGAGCCTGTCCGAGAGCAATACCTGTATCCTCTATCGTGTGATGGCAGTCAACATAAAGATCACCGGTGACCTTTATGGTCATACTGATCCCGCTGTGTACTGAAAGAGCAGTTAGCATATGGTCAAAAAAACCTACACCTGTGCTTATATCAGCCTTGCCTTTGCCGTCCAATGCAAGCTCTATTCTTATCTGAGTTTCCTTTGTTGTACGTTCAATGACTGCTGTACGCATATAGAGTATCCCTCCTTATTTATCGAGATATTTTTCAAGAACAGCAAGGAATTCTGAATTTTCTTCTGCGGAACCTGCTGTTACTCTCAGATATCCGTTGAATTTTCTTATTGCAATGGAATTATCGAGCATAAATTCATATATATCCTGGAATTTATCTGTTTTTATATAGACGAAATTTGTGCATGGATCATATATCTTTTCAAATGCTTTATATTTCTTGTCAAGTTCAGTTATACCTGCATAAAGCTCACGTGTATTTGCAACGAGAATATCTCTGCATTTTTTTAGGTATTCCTTTTCCGAAAGAACATCGCTTACGATCGCCTGAGCTACTGAGTCGTTATTGTATGGTGATTTAGCAGCTCTCATAGCTGTTGTTATGGTCTTTCCTGCTACCGCAAATCCAAATCTTACAGCTGCAAGTCCGATAGCTTTTGAGCAGGTCTTCAGAATTATAAGGTTATCATGCTTTCCTATCTCGTCAAGAAGTGACTGATCCCAGAAGTCCATATAAGCTTCATCAAGAATAACGAGGCATCCGTCAAGGCTGCTTACGATCTTTCTTACGGAATTTCTGTCAAGGCCGAGTGAAGTTGGATTACAGGGATTAGAAAAGATAAGTCCCTTTGCATTATTGATTTTACAGAATTCGATAAGCTTATCAGGAGCTATTGTGAGGTCAGCTTCTTTCTGATATGTTGCAACATTGAGCTCATAGAGCTGAGCATAGAAGCCATACATTGAAAAATCGTTTGAAACATTGACGATAGTATCGCCTGATTCAAAAAAGCAGGCTGTTATTATGCTTATAATTTCATCAGAGCCGTTTCCTGCTGTAACATATTCCGGTGAAATCCCATATAGTTCTGAAAAAGCTTTAACAGGCTTTTCTGCAAGACAGTCAGGGTAGCGATTGAAGCATACCTCGGATATACTTTTGTTTATCTTTGTTTTAAGCTCACCGCTTAGATCAAAGCAGCTTTCATTAGCATCGAGCCTTATATTGTAAGTGCCGGTTATCGGATCATAGGGTACAAGATCGGCAAGCTTTTTATTAAGTTTGTAACTCATATTCTTTCCTTTCTGAAAAACGCCTATAGGGCGGTATGATCAGCCGCCCCATTGAATTTTTTACCTCTGTGAAGGTATAATTGTATGATTAGACAATATTGCTAATAGTAAAAACAGGCCAAATAATGCGATGATAATAATAGAAAATCTTGTCATAATCGCAACTATAGTACTGTTCCTGTCTCGTTTACCTGTTCTGAGTTCAATATAATTTTTAATAGCAAATATTAAATATATAATGCTTATTATGAAATATATTGCTATCTCAGAATCAAAATCGCTTGTAATTATCATGAGCAGTAAATACAAAGCAGGTATTACAATAGATACTTTTGCAAATAATAATGTCTTCTTTTTTCCTTATCTTCCATTATTCAAATCTTACCTTGATCGCATTAGCGTGTGCGGTAAGACCTTCACGTTCAGCTATAAGAACTATATCGTCTTTAGCCTGTCTAAGAGCATCCTCAGTGTAGTATGTGTATGCTGTACGCTTTGTGAAGCTCGCAACTCCAAGCGGAGAGAAGAATCTTGCTGTACCGCTTGTCGGAAGAACGTGATTTGGTCCGGCATAGTAATCGCCCAACGGCTCTGAAGCATAGTGACCAAGGAATATGGAACCTGCATTGTTAAGGCTTCCAAGGAGTTCAAAGGGATTTTCCATAAGAACTTCAAGGTGTTCAGGAGCTATCTCATTTGCGAGCTCAACGCATTTATCCCTGCTGTCTGCAATGATTATTGCGCCGTAATCTTCAAGCGACTTTTCTATTATAGCCTTTCTGGAAAGATATTCCTTCTGGCGGTCTATCTCTTTTATAGTCTCGTCAGCAAGCTTTTCGCTTGTTGTGACCATTATTGCGGATGCGAGCACGTCGTGCTCAGCCTGTGACATGAGGTCAGCAGCTGCAAATTTCGGATTAGCAGTATCATCGGCAATAACAAGTATCTCGCTGGGACCAGCGATCATATCGATATCTACAACTCCGTAAAGAAGCTTCTTTGCGGTTGCAACGTAGATATTTCCAGGACCTACGATCTTATCGCATTTCGGTATTTCTTTTGTACCGTATGCAAGAGCGGCTATAGCCTGTGCACCGCCGGAGAGGAATACACGGTCAACTCCACAGATAGCAGCTGCGACGAGTATATCCTTGTTTGGTGTACCGTCCTTTAACGGAGGAGTTACCATTATGATCTCCTGAACACCAGCGATCTTTGCAGGGATAGCGTTCATAAGAACACTGGAAGGATAAGCAGCTGTACCGCCTGGAACATAGAGTCCAACACGCTCGATGCCACGGATCCTCTGTCCCATTATCACACCGTTTTCCTTTGGAGAGATAAAGCTCTGCTCTACCTGTCTCTGGTGGAAATCAGCTATGTTCGCCTGTGCGTTGAGAAGAGCATCTACAAAGTCCTGATCTGCTTCGGTGAGGGCATCATTGATAACATCCCTCGGCACCTCATAATATTTAGGAAGATTGCCGTCAAATTTAAGAGTATAATTCTTTACAGCTTCATCGCCATTCTCTTTTACATTTTCGATGATCTCTGTAACGACTTCTGTAACCTTTTTATTTGTTTCACCGCTTCTCCTTTTAAGGTCGGCAAGGAAATTTTTTTCGTTTGTTCCGTTTGCAAATATCTTTTTCATTACAGGTTCTCCTCTATAAGTTTGATAAGTCCGTCGATTTCAGCGTGTCTGAGTTTAAGACTTACAGTATTTGCGATAAGTCTTGCAGAGATAGGAGCAACATCCTCTATTACTTCAAGTCCGTTCTCTTTAAGTGTTGTTCCGGTCTCAACGATATCTACGATACCGTCAGCAAGTTCAAGGAGCGGTGCCAGCTCAACTGAGCCCTCTATCTTTATTATTTCAGTGTCCATGCCTTTCTTTTCAAAGAAACGGCGTGCAACATTAGGATATTTTGTAGCGATGGTCTTGATACCGTATCCGCTGTAGAAGTCGTATCCCTTCTTTGTTGCAAGTGCAAATTTACAGCGTCCGAATCCAAGGTCAACAAGCTCGTAAAACTTGCCCTCCATTTCCATTATAGTATCCTTGCCAACAACGCCCAGATCGCATACACCATGCTCTACGTATGTGATAACGTCATTGGCTTTTGCAAGAACAACTTCAAGGTTTCCATCTGGTACGGGCAGTATGAGTTTTCTGCCTTTTTCTCTTACAGCAGTGCAGTCGAATCCAAGTTTCTCAAGAAGTCCAACTGTATCCTTTTCAAGTCTGCCCTTTGTGAGAGCTATCCTTATAGGCTTGTTCATTCCTGTTCCTCCTCATCTGATTCGTCTATAACAACTACCTTAGCTATTTTCTTGTCCATTGCATAAGCCCTTGCTGATTCAAGATCGTCAAAGAGGGCGCTTTCTACGATAAAGCCTTGCTCACGCAGTTCCTGTGCTGCCTTAAGTGCAGCTACCTCGCAGCCTTCCTCAGCGTATACAAGCACATCTGTCCTTGGAAGCGCAGGAAATACGCCGTTCTTTTCGATAACCTTTGCAACACCATTGACATTGATCGCAAAGCCTACAGCAGGGACATCATATCCGAATTCTGATATGAGCTTATCATAACGTCCGCCGGAGATAACTTCTTCACCATGTCCCTGTAAATAACCCTTGATCACAAGGCCGGTATAGTAGTCAGTCTTGTTTACAAGACCAAGATCTACAGTTATAGCTCCGTCTCCGCCGCATATTTCGTTTGCATCGATATATACATCTCTGAGCTCGTCCAGGAGACGCTTGATATTTTCGTCAGGCATAAGCTCCTCAGCCTTGTCAAATACTTCCATGCCGCCGAAAAGTGCAGGAAGCTTCTTAAGAGCTGTTGTAACAGGATTTGTGCCGAGAGTATCCAGGAGATCATTGAGTGCCGGGAAATTCTTTGCCTCTATATTCTGACGGATCTTTTCTTTAACATTATCGGATATCTCAAGCTTGCTGACAAGCTCCTTGAAAATACCGATATTGCCTATCTCCAGGGAGAATTCCATGCCGAATGCCTTGAGTGCTTCTACAGCTGTTGATATAACTTCAAGGTCAGCGATCTTGAGCTGTGAACCGATGAGTTCAACACCGGCCTGAACGATCTCATCGCTTCTGCCCTTAAGAGCTGGTTCGGTGCGATAAACTGTCTGATTATAGCAAAGCTTAAGCGGCAGCATCGCATCCCTTAATCTTGTGGCAATGACTCTTGCGATAGGCATTGTGGAATCAGGACGCATTACGAGCAGTCTGCCCTTGCTGTCGGTGAGCTTATACAGATTTTCCTGCGGAAAATAGCTTGAATTAAGATTGAAAACATCGAAGAACTCCAGCCCCGGTGTTATCATTTCACTGTATCCCCTGCTCTTGAAAATATCAAGCAGAGTTTTCTCAATATCTCTTCTGATTATGCATTCGCCGAAGAGCAGATCCTTAGTGCCCTCGGGAGTAATAAGGTCATAATTACGCATTATATACCTCCTGTTGTATTATAGTCGCTTTAGTCTGCTAATGTGTTACTATAGTAATATGATAACATATTACTAAAAGAAAGTCAAGTTTAAAACAATGACAACTGGGCAGAATCGGGTAAATCACCAAATGCGCCTATGCTTTTCAACACATCAATTGTTGTTTTTGACGCACCGCTCATCTCCTGAAACTCCTCTACAGAAATAAATCCGCCCTTCTGCGCCGCTTCATACAATCCCTTGGCAGCGTTGTCTCCGACACCGCTCATAGCGGAGAATGGTATTCGGAGTTTTCCATCCTCTACAAGATAATCTGTTGCATGAGATTTGAAAAGATCGATTGGCAGGAACTCATATCCTCTCGACATCATCTCATTGGTAATGAGGAGAATATCATACAGATCTGTTTCCTTTTTAGATCTGTCGTTGCCCAGCGCCTTCAATTCTTCTATTCTTGCTTTTACGGCGGCTATTCCTTTTACTGCAAGCTCTGCATCAAAATCTTCGCCTCGTACTGAGAAGTATGTAGCGTAGTATTCCAGCGGTCTGTGCAGCTTGAACCAACCGAGCTTTATAGCTGCTATAACGTATGCGGCAGCATGAGCCTTCGGGAACATATACTTTATCTTAAGGCAGCTTTCGATATACCACTCAGGAACATTGTGATCCTTGAGCATTTCGATGATCTCAGGTGTGAACTGCTTCGGTGCTTTACCTTTTCGTGTCCATTCCATTATCTGGAATGCCATTTTAGGCTCAACACCTTTGTATAGTAAATATGTCATAATGCTGTCACGGGTACCGATAACTTCTGAAATGGTGCATATGCCTTGATCTATAAGATCCTTTGCATTGCCGAGCCATACGTCAGTACCATGTGAAAGTCCGGATATCTGGAGGAAATCGCTGAATTTAGTTGGCTTTGCGTCAAGGAGCATCTGTATTGTAAATCCAGTACCCATTTCAGGGATTCCGAGACTTCCAGTCTGGCAGTATATATCCTCAGGCGTTACTCCGAGCACATCGCAGTTCGTGCACATACGTACAACGTCAGGATCAGATGTCGGAACATCCTTTATCTTTATTCCGGTGAGATCCTCAAGATGCTTATAAAGTGTAGGAACAACGTGTCCGAGTTCATCAAGCTTCAATATCGTATCGTGCAGTGAGTTGAATGTAAAGTGAGTAGTAATTATCTCAGAATCTGCGGTATCGGCCGGGTGCTGAACAGGTGTAAAGTCATAAACGTCATAATCGGACGGAACAACGACCATTCCTCCTGGGTGCTGTCCGGTAGTACGCTTTATTCCGGTGCATCCTATGGCAAGGCGGTTCATTTCAGCGTTATTTAGAGTTATGCCATTTTCTTCACAATATTTTTTTACATAGCCATATGCAGTTTTATCAGCAACAACGGAAATTGTACCCGCCTTGAAAACGTTTGCCTTTCCGAAGAGTGTTTCCGTATATCTATGCGCCCAGAACTGATATTCATCAGAGAAGTTAAGATCGATATCAGGAGCCTTATCTCCGTCGAAACCAAGGAATGTCTCAAAGGGGATGTCATGTCCGTCACGGAACATATCTGTTCCGCAGTCAGGACAATTCTTCTGAGGTAAGTCAAATCCTGAACCGTATACACCATCCTCAAGAAACTCACTGTGCTTACACTTAGGACAAATATAATGAGGCGGAAGCGGATTTACCTCGGAGATACCTGCCATATTTGCAACGAATGAGGAACCTACAGATCCTCGTGAGCCTACCAGATATCCATTATCGACGGAGTTCCATACAAGTTTCTGAGCTATGATGTAAAGTACAGAGAAACCATGTTTTATGATAGATGACAGTTCTCTGTCAAGTCGCTTGTCAACAAGTTCCGGCAAAGGATCGCCATATATCTCATGAGCCTTGTCGTGGGTGATCCTTACGAGCTCCTCTTCTGCTCCTTCGATAGTTGGAGTGAAAGTTCCCTTTGGTATCGGCCGCACCACTTCTATCATATCTGCTATCATATTGGTATTAGTGATAACGACTTCTTTTGCTTTTTCAGGTCCGAGAAATTCAAATTCTGCCAGCATTTCTTCGGTGGTCCTGAAATAAAGAGGAGCCTGATTTTCGGCATCCTTAAATCCCATTGTTGCAAGAATGATCTTTCTGAAGATACCGTCCTTCTGGTCTATGAAATGTACATCACAGGTTGCACAGGTCGGTATTCCTAATTTGTCGCCAAGTGCAACGATCCTGCGGTTTAATTCACGCAGTTCTTCATCGTTTTCAGCAGTTCCTTCACGAACCATGAAAGCATTATTGGCAATTGGCTGTATCTCAAGGTAATCGTAAAAGCTTGCCAGTTTTTCAAGTTCACTGTCAGAGGCATTGTTTATCATCGCCTGAAACAATTCTCCTGCTTCGCAGGCACTTCCGAAGATCAGTCCCTCTCTGTGAGCCTGAAGAACAGATTTTGGTATCAGGGGCTTTTTATAGAAGTAATCAAGGTTGCTGTAGGAAACGAGTTTGTAGAGATTCTTAAGTCCGGCCTGATTTCTTACAAGTATTATCTGGTGATATGATTTGAGCTTCTTGACATCGATATCACCGGCTTTTGAATTGATCTCATCAAGGGTCCGGAGCTGTTTTTCGCTGACAAGGCGGCCAACAAGCTCTATGTATATCTTTGCAAGCATCAATGCATCATCAGAGGCTCTGTGATGATCGAATTTACCAAGTTTTAGCTGTTTCGCCACCAGATTCAGCTTATGTCGTCCCATTTCCGGCAGCATAGCCTGGCAGAGTATCAGCGTGTCTATCCAGTTGTAATCAAACACTATCCCCTGTCTTTTGCAGGCTTCATTAATGAAGTTTGTGTCAAATCTTGCATTGTGTGCGGCAAGCACAGGTTTGTCGCCGCAGAATTCCATGAAAAGCTCAATGGCTTCCTTTTCATGAGGAGCATTTTTTACATCATCATCACTAATTCCTGTTAGCTCAGTTATATGTGCAGGAATAGGCTTTTCTGGATTGACCTTTGTATTGAAGCTGTCAACGACCTGAAGATTCTTCAACTTTACAGCACCGATCTCAGTAAGTCTGTCAGAATTAAAATTAAGTCCTGTGGTTTCAACATCAAAGATAATTATTTCGTCGTTAACACTTCTGCTGTCAGGATTTTTTAGTATTAGCTGACGATCAAGGTCATTGACCACATAAGCTTCCATGCCGTATATGACCTTGAAGTTCTTTGGCATATTATACATACAATCCGGGAAAGCCTGTACGCAGCCATGATCTGTAATTGCCATTGCAGGGTGTCCCCACATAGCTGCACGGTTTATCAGCGTTACGGGATCAGTAACTGCATCCATAGCTGACATATTTGTATGGCAGTGTAGTTCAACACGCTTTTCCGGATAATTATCCATTTTAGGTATTCGCTTTACCTTAATTAGAGAACTGGGCGATATCGTTATATCTCTTGCAAATGAATCGTAATCTACCTTACCGAGAACAAGCAGAGTAGTTCCCTTCTTTATAGAACCAAGATTCATTTCTTCGATCTCTTTATTAGAGCAGAATACTTTGACCTTAATTGAGCCGCTGTAATCGGTTATATCAAAAGTTGCGACAGTTTTTTCATTTCGCAATTCTTTTATTTCACTGTCAAATACATCTCCGACAACAACAAGTCTTTCGCCAAGCTGCTGAACAGCATCGTTTATTGATACAGGTTTCTGGCGGATAGCCTTGCCCTTTATTATTTCAGCCGATTCTGCATCAAAATCAGTATCAAGTGCATTTTTATCCAGCGTTACAGTAGGAACAGCAGATCTGATCTCTTCCTCACGCAGCTCATCCTTTGATTTTTCAGGTACGAGTTGATCGTTGTAGTTTGGAAGCTCGGATGTCACACGCTCGATCATTTCATCAAATTCATGCTCCGGAACTTTTTCTTCGCCCGTTAGAGTGATCTTAACAGATACACCGAACTGATTGTATACCAGCTTTTTGAAATGTCCGCAGAAATCGAATCTGCGAAGTATTTCAATTCCGCCGTGAGACAGGTCAATGGTCAGTTCATTATCCATCAGTCTGACTTCCGCATCGTCAAGGAATCCGTTTACAACAGATATATCCCTTTTCAGAAGAAGGATCATATCGTTGTAATAGTCAATACCGAATAATTCCTGAGGATAACGGCAGTTGAGCCTTACTCTTTCTACACGTATCGTTTCTTCAACTGCTTTTTCAAAGGAGAAGATATCCTCGGCAGGTATCAGCTTATTGAAATGAGCAAAGAAATTGATATGGTCGTGCTTGTCGGAATATGTAAGTTTGTATATTTCGCCGCTGCGGACACTTTCCGGTATCTCAGGGCCGTATTCCTTCAGGAACTCCGCTAAATTAATATTCATATCAAAGCTTGTCTACCTCAGCAAGAAGCTCGGTGACAATGTCCTCCTCTTTGATTTTTCGCTGTGATCCGTCTTTGCGGAAGATTATCGCACATCCGTCACCTCCTGCGATACCTATGTCGGCTTCACGGGCTTCTCCCGGGCCGTTTACAACGCATCCCATTACTGCAACGGTTATATCTTTATCAAGGTCCTTTAAAGCTGCCTCCACCTTTTTAGCTGTACCTATCAGATCTATACGTGTTCTGCCGCAGGTAGGACATGAAACAAATCTAACCCCTCCACGCTTTCCGATACAGCGAAGTATGTCTTTTGCAGCTTCGATCTCTTTTACAGGATCATCTGTCAGGGAGACTCTTATAGTCTCGCCTATCCCATCACAGAGAAGCGAGCCTATTCCGACAGCGGATTTGATAAGTCCAATACGCTCTGTTCCTGCTTCTGTAACACCGAGATGAAGCGGATAGCTGCATTTTTCGGCAGCAAGTCTATAGGAAGCGATCATTTTATTGACGTCAGATGACTTTATGGATATAACTATATCATCGAAATCAAAGTGCTCAAGCATAGCTGCATGGTTCATTGCGCTTTCAACAAGAGCCTCCGGTGTTGGAGAGCCGTATTTGGCAAGGAGCTCTTTTTCAAGGGAACCGGAATTAACGCCTATACGGATAGGGATACTCTTCTCACGACAGGCTTCAACGACCTTTTTTACTCTGTCCATTCCGCCGATATTTCCGGGGTTGATCCTTATTTTGTCGATCCCGGCAGCAGCAGCTTCAAGTGCCAGCTTATAGTCGAAATGGATATCTGCTACAAGAGGGATATTGATCTTCTCTTTTATTGCAGGGATAAGACGGACAGCATCCATATTCGGTATAGCAGCACGTACTATTTCGCAGCCTGCCTTTTCAAGCTCAACTGCCTGCTGAACGCTTCCCTCAATGTCATCTGATCTGACATTCAGCATAGACTGAATATATATGTGTGAGCCGTCAAGTACACAATTTCCGACTTTTACGGGCTTTACGCTTCTCATATAAACACATCCTTATAAATTATTTATGTCCTGTTATTATCTTTATGATATCGTTGTATGTGGCGAATATCATTATTCCGAAAAGAATGATCATGCCAACAAGATGAACGTATCCTTCGTGCTCCGGTTTTACTGGTTTTCTTCGTATAAGCTCAATGAAGCAGAACAGCAGTCTTCCGCCGTCAAGTCCGGGAATAGGCAGGAGATTGAACAGACCAACGTTTATTGATATCAGAGCTGCAAGATAAACAAGAGTGAATGCAGTTTCCTTCTCATCCTCCGCTTCTTTTGTGGCCTCGTTAATCTCTGAAACAACACCTACAGGGCCGGAAACTTCTTCCTTTTCGACTTTCCCTGTTGCAAGCTGTTTAAGAGAAAGACCGATAATGTGGCTCATTGACATGAAAATGTCTCCGGATCCTTTAATGACTGTTACCGGATTTTTGCTCTTTCTTTCAAGACCAAAATCGATCTCATCGCCGTTACCTCCGGGATAGGCGTCATGGAATTTTATATGATCAAACTTCATTTTCTTTCCGTCACGGATTATTTCAACGCTTCTCGTTCCGTCCTCGCCGGATGATTTCATCTCAAAGATGTAGTTGATATCAAGCATACTGAAAACTCTTGTGCCGTCTATTTTCTTGATGATATCACCGTGCTTCAGGCCGTTTTCAGGATCATAGCTTGAAGCGTAATATGTTACTGAGCCGTCCTCGTTTCTTACGCCGCTGAAGCCGCTTATCTTGTTAGTAGGAACTTTATCCATCATGCATACCATAACGATAAGCATTAAAAATCCGAGAACAAAGTTCATAAAGGGACCGGCTGCAAGCACAGTCATTCGTTTCCAGAGCTTAGCTTTTCTAAAGCCTCGTGCATCTTCTGTGTCAGAATCCTCACCTTCCATTGCGCAGTAGCCTCCTACAGGCAGAGCTCTGAGAGAATACTTTGTTTCTCCGAATTGCTTCTGTATGATCTTCAGTCCCATGCCTATGGAAAACTCAAGAACTCTTATACCGCTTAGCTTTGCACATATAAAATGTCCGAATTCGTGTACAGTGACTATAATACCAAATACGATAAGTGCGACAATAATACCCATTTATAATTTATCCTTTCGCTGCGGCTTACCTGCCTGATGAAATATATTCTCTGACGTAATTTCTTGCTGCTGAATCGGCTTTCATTACGTCATCGTAGCAATTTATGTCCGATGGTGCAAATTTATCGAGCACGGCTGAAACTATCTCGCCTATCTCAATGAAGCTTATCTCATCATTGAGAAATGCTCTGACTGCTTCTTCGTTTGCTGAATTAACGAGACATGGATATGCTCCGCCACGTTTTATGGCATCTATTGCAGCACCAAGGCACTTGAATGTTGCGATGTCAGGCTTTTCAAATGTAAGCTTTCCATAGTCGGTCAGTGAAAGCCTTCCTGTTGGACAGCTTACCCTGTCCGGATAAAGAAGCGCATACTGTATCGGTATCTTCATATCCGGTACACCAAGCTGTGCGATAACAGAATAATCATTGTACTCAACTGCTGAGTGTACTACGCTCTGACGGTGAACAACGATCTCGATCTGTTCAGGCTTCAGGTCAAAGAGCCATTTTGCCTCAATAAATTCAAGGC
>ERZ795051.4807-NODE-4807-length-12342-cov-4.838854_pt1 | contig 12342 bp, 15 predicted proteins | sample MGYA00375135_ERZ795051 | MGnify/ENA primary metagenome ERZ795051 (study PRJEB30180, sample SAMN05720222) | activated sludge metagenome | isolation source: Anaerobic digester | place: Japan | collected 2015-05-26 ... | reverse complement strand
TTGATTTGTCTTATTCTCTCATGATTTATAAGATGTGTACCTAGTGTAGACATAGGATAATGAAAATGTTTCTCAATGCATGGCATTAATCCATCTGGTACCTGAAAATCTCCATCACTCATTTCTTATGTTTTAAATATTCCCCCAAGCTCTTTGGACGGAACTTCAATTTACGAGGAGTACCTCTCTCTGTAATGAGATATTTCCCCGGTGTGAATAGTCCCTCAAAGATACGGTTTGGACGGAATAGGTTAACAAATACTCCATGTCTCTGCATAAGCCATTTCATGCTCTGCACACTCTTCGGAGTTGTTGAATTTCTACTGAAATCTGGTTTGACCTCTATACATGCTCTATAGAGAATCTTACCATGAACATTAAGCTTTTGTGCAACAAGTAAATTCTTATTCCACTTTGTCCCACTACCTAACTCCCAACAGAATTTATCTAAAGCTTTAGCTGTAAAATAAATGTCATAGTCTGGGGTGTAGGTTACACCATTACTGATTGTTTGAGTTTCATGCTTACTTCCTCGTTTTAATTGTACTGCATATGTGCTCTGAACAGGGTCACATAACATATATGAAGGACTCCTCTCTATTTTCTCTACATATCCATCCTTCATCAATTCTTCTGCAAAGAACAAACATGATAATTCGCAAAAGCTCTCGTACTCTACTCCTATATATTTTCCAACCTTTGGCTCAGTTGGTTTCTTAATTCTTTTAGTTGGAGTTTTTCTTGTTGATTTCTTTTTAGTTTTTCTACTCATCTATTACAAACTTTGTTTTCTCGTACTTAACTCCTTTTGGAGTTTTATACTTGAGCCCGACTATTACACCTCTATCGTCTAAAAACCTCTCATCACTCTCGTCACCGTTAATTACGGAATAGCCCTGCCATACCAAAGGTAATGCATTTTTAAATACTACAGCCACGTTAGCCATCTTATTTTTAAGGAAATGGTCAGCGTGCTTCCAGTTATGTCCTGAAAATGAGAAGGTTAAATTATAATTTTTAGGAACACCTCTGTATATCTTAAAATGGTCTTTTGTATAATCGTACCATTGAATATTAGATAAATCTTCCATTTTAAAAGACTTATCTACAGATAAAAACTCCATTTCCCAATCTACATCACTTAATAGATTTAATCTTATAGCAGCCTTACCTTCATTTAATTCTTCCAACTCTTTCCATAACTTCTTGATAAACAAACCTTTATGGTTAACAAAGAACTCAGTCTTTCTGCTTCTGCTCTGTACTACATTAGAGAATGATTGTCTGCCTGCAAATTGAAGGCAGGCAGCACGACATTCCTTAGTACTGAACTTACATAAATTCTCTTTCTTTGTATTCAAATTTGTAGGTTGGAGAGATAGATAATACGTAGGTGTGCTATTCTTAGCTGTCTTAGTATTACTTTTTCCGCTAGTTAATAGGTCTTTTTTGTCAAAATAACTTAAATCCATATAAAAAGAAAAGAGGGGGTGTATAGCCCCCTCTATTAACTTGGTTGTCAGATTGATTACTGAACTTGATAAGTAATTCCATTAACTGTAATTGCCGTAACATTATGCAGTTTAGGAGTAATGTATCCTTCAGGAGATTTCTTCTGGCCACGGATAGTGTGTTTATCCACTACCTTTCCACTTGCCAGAGTCACTGACTCAAATTTTGGACTACATGAGAAAAGTATAACACTATTTCTCGTAACTACATTCTTAGACTTCTTCTTACTCTTAGTACCAGCCGTACCAACTACACCTGCACTACCACTCACTCCAAGAGATTTTGTAACAACTATATTAAGTGTTTTTGCACTTGATATAGTCTTAGTTGCAGGGGTCTTAGCCAGACTATAGGTGCGGTATGTACCATTGTCTGTGTAGTTAAAGATACCATCACCTGCCAACTGAGCCATATAATTGCTTACAGTTGCTTGGTCCCAGAAGTAGTAGGGATAATCTCTCCTCAATTCTGTCTTGATTTCCAGAGTAGTTACTGTGTTGTTTGCCTTGCATAACTGCTTTGCTGTAGCCAGTACAGCGTCTTTCATTGCTTTCATTTCTGATTGATTTTTAGTTAAAATGTTAATTTCATTTGGGTTCACTTTGAGACAGTTTCCATGTGCATCACATGCATCATAGCTTCCATCATTAAGTTGACGGAATATTTTGAACGGTCTCATTATTTGCACCTCAGTGCCAATTTTTACTTTCATTTAATTCTTCTCTTTATAAATTTTCTTCCTTATGTTATAAGAAAGTGTTAAAAATTCCTCTTCTGAGAGGGTTAACTGTACATTTTTCATCTTACCTAACTCCTGTAGGAAAACTTTTAGCTTCTTGTAATTGGTGATTTTGTAGGGAGTCCTTGTATTCTGGTTTTGCTCAGTTGGAGTAGCCCACCTGCAATTCTCAAGGTAGTATCCTTTGTTAGAATCTATCCTTTCAAGAGTTGTATTTCTCTCACCATGTTCCCTACTGTGAACCAAGAAGCTCTCAACCATATCTTTCCTGAAGTTCAGATAGTCATTCCATTCTTTACAGACTGTAATACCTCTATCAACATAGTATTTTTTGTTGTGCTTACAACGATTTCTCATTGCAAGCCACCTATTGTAGATAGCCTTTCCTGTATCTGCATGAGAACGGTTGATGTTAGGTGCATTTTCGTTTCTCAAACACCCACAAGACATAGTTCTACCTTTGGTAAGAGAAGTTGAAGGAACACCTACTATTTTTCCACACTTACATTTACATTCCCAAACTCTATGTTTAAGAGTTTCTGAGTAGGTTATTCCTATAACTGTAAGTCTTCCAAAGGTTTGACCTGTTAAATCTGATAGTTTACTGGTAATTTTCTTTTTGTACATATCCTGAATATTTATAGGACAAATATACGAAAATTATTTGAATTTACCAAATAATCAGGTTAACCAAATGATAAATTTAATTCTTGCTTGTTCTTCATTATATGCAATAATCTCACTATTCATTAGACCATTTCCTGCCTTTACATATGTGGAGTCGTATCCTCTCTTGGATAACTCCTTGTAATTCAAGGGGAAAGAGTTGCCTCTAAACCATCCATCATATGTGAAGGGATTACCTGTATGTACTTCATATACAAGTATGACCTTATCAGCATCATAACCCGTGTAATTCAAAGATTTATGCATATGTTCTGAGAAGTAGTTACCATCTCCATATGCCTTACCACTAAACTGGAAATTACCAGTAGGACGAATCTTCAATCCTATCTCAAGAATAGGAATAACAGAGGTACAGCGTGTACCATGAATAAGAATACGAGTACTCTTATTCTTCTGTTTCTTCATCCAGCTCTCAAAGATAGCATCTTCTGTTGGTTTTTCCAACTCAAATATGGCATTTACCTTTCTACCATGATTTTGCTTAATAAGATATTCCACCTCTTTAGGAACACCACTACACTCCTTCATATTAGTAATACCTAACTTATCCAGAAGAGTCTGTGCCTTCTTTTTCTCGGCAGTTAACTCCTTCTTGGTCTTAGGTTTAATCATGCTAACCTGAGCAGCCATGGCATCTAAATTATCCTGCTCCTGTTGCATATGTTTGGCCAGACTGATATTAGGAAGCAAGTAATCTCTTACATGTCCCATATATCTTGGAATAACCATATACAACTCTGTTAACTTCTGGTTAATACTGCTAACCAGCTTGGCATCCATAGCATTAATTTCATCAATGAGCTTCTGTGCCTCATCTACCTGCTTTTGGCTAACTGCCTCAGCCTTAACACTATACGTAGCCTTTACGAGCTTATCTGTGTAGCTCTTCATCAAGTTGAGGAATTCATTTACCAACCTATCCTTGATAGCTGCAAATGTCTCCTTCTCCTGTTTCTTCTCTTCAACTTTTACAGAAACTAAATCTGTAACATCCTTATACCCCTTCCTAATCTTCTCATTATACTTGGATGACCACTTACTATAGGGGTAGGTGACAGTCTGCGTAGTGCTCTCAACTCTGCCGTACTTTACTGTAAAATTACTGCCACCATCCCAAGTCATTTCGTAAAATTTATTTCGATTATTTTCATCAACCATAATAAGTTTGACATATCTATTTTGCATTCTTTCTTATTTTTGGTTTTCTTAAGTTTTGCCATCCACCTGCAAACTTTCCATAACAAGGATATTGAACAGTATATACTTTATTCTTATCTAACAACGCATCCTTTGGAAAAGTCATTAAGGTTTCCAGTTTGTCTTGTCCTCCGATATACATTACCTTCTGTCCGGGAGGGAATGCTGTTGGAGGTACATTCTTCATAATTTCCTTCTTATTCATTGTAGTCCAAGTTTTTCTACCATATCATAGTCTTCCAAATCCTTACAGAGCAAGTGCAAACTTTGTCTTGCCCAGTATCCATTTGACCTATAGAAAAATCCTCTTAGCATAATTCTCTGTTGTAGGAGATAGCTAAGAACAGCAAAAAGAGAACCGATTGGAACACCAATACTTCTAAAATATCTAGCCTCATTAACTAGCCATTTATAACTTACTCTCTTTCTTATATTCTCGTTTTGTTGTTCTTCTGTTTTACCTTTAGGTTTACCTGTCCACATTCTTTTGGGCGGAGGCGTAGTTGTTGGTTGAGGAACAACATACTGTAAACTCGTACTAACTGTACCAACGTAAACGGGAGATACTATAGTACCTCCCGTTGTCTGTAGTAGAGAATTAACATCGGCTGCTATTACACTATTCATATTCTTCTCTGTTTAGTTTGATAATATACGGAAACCGAGGAACATCATCTGGAGTCCTGTTAAAGTACTTTACTGTAGCTTTTGTGCCTATATATTTCTTCCTGTCCTTCCAAACCTCTGCCAGATACTCAAAGTCTCCCTTGACATTTGACTTAAAGGTCTTATCCTTAATCTTATCGTGTGCCATAATAAAGTAACCAATTGTTCCCGCACGACCTCCTTCACCTTCTTCTGCCCCTACGATTGTAAATTCTTCATCCACAAAGTCCTTTTTCTTCAATAACTGCTTACTTCTCTTATTCTCATATTCTCCCAAATCAAGACGTAAGATAGAACCCTCATATCCATCCTCAAGGAATTTCTCATGATATTTCTCCACATCTGCTTGGTTATGAACACGATATGTAGGAACCAACTTATAGGGACACTTTCCTTGTGCCTTCTTAAGTTCATTGATAGCCTTCTCAAGAGCCTTATATCTCTCAGAGAACTCTCCCTCAATCTCAGGCATATCATAGGCCCAAAACTGTACCTTCTGCATGCTTTCTTTCAGCTCTTCAGCTGTGGGTTTCTGCTTCTTACATAAGCTCACAATCTTGTTAAAATCATCGTGGAACTCATGATTGTACAGTTCACCGTCCAATGTAAACCTATCCTGATGTAGATGTGGACATGCCAAATACGGTTTCCCATTTCTGGACATCAGTGTATTATCTTGTGAAATACATCTAAGTCCATCTAATTTTGGCTGTATAAAAGTAGGTACAGTAAACAGTAGCTTCTCATACTTGCTTACCTCATGGGCCAGCATAGGCTCAAAAAACTTCTTCTTATCTGTCAGGACCTCATTATATCCCTTATCTACTTTCTTCTGCCACTTAGATTGGGCTTCTGCTAATGCCTGTTCCTGAGGAGTAGTCTCATTTGCCCTTCCTATATTCTTTGCTTTACAATAGGTTGGAGCAGAGGTAGTTATAACACCACCCTTTATGCCCTCTTCTGTCCAAAAGTGGTCATCTTTTACATGAATTTGCCACTGCTGTATTCTCCCTCTTGTATCATATTTAAATAAAATTGGAAACGATTTCTTACTCATAGTTATAATTTTCCTACCTCAAACTTACCATTATCTATGATAAGGTATTCTTTTGGCAGACAGTCAATAAAATAGTATCTTCCTCCTGTAGATTTTCCCTTTATGTCAATCTGGTTCTGGTAAGTATGACCTACTATCTGAATTATCTTCCTGCTAATAGGTCTTGCTATATACATCAATGCTCTTGGACGTATCCAGATAGGAGTCTGGTATTTATCATCCCCATATGGGTCCCTTCCGTTATGACAGAATGCTTTTGGCTTATGTAGCCATATATCGTTAATCAAATCCGCATAATTTCCTGTCAATTCTTTTTCCCAATCGTCTCCTAAAACAGCACCTGCCCACAGAGGGCTAAACCCAGCATGTGTAAATAGCACATTATCAAATTGATAAGCCATTTGTAGATAGTCCTTATTCTCGTTAAGTACAGGTTCTATTAAGAACTTACCTGCTTGTTGATAACCAGATGTACCAGTATATCCTACAAAGGGAAAATAATGATGGTCGTGATTTCCTATTAAGAGAATCACGTCATCTGGTCTAGATTTCTTAAACTCAATTATATCAAGGAAGTTATTTACTTGGTCTTCAGTTTTCACTGTAAAACTATCAAAGTAATCTCCAACAAATACAATCTTATCAAATTGCTCATTGTTTACAATATCCTTCCACGATTTGTGACCATGTATATCACCTAATGCTATGATTCTCATAATATTAATTTTAAAAGAAGTGCCCACAGTATAACCATGGGCACTTCTTAGTTATTAAACCTTCTGTATCCTGCTCCTCAGAAGTTGTCTGATTTGGTTAAGGTCTACAAGAGAAATTGCAGGAACTTTATCCTGAACAGACAGGTTGCTAAAGTTCTTTGTCTTTGCAGCTTCCTCAAGTTCTTCCAGTGTCAAATCATGATATTCTTCATCAAATGCAGCAATAGCACTCTCATCAAAGTGAGTACCATGAGGTTTGTCATTTACACAAGCAACAAACATCTCAGTAGTTCTCAACTTTCCTGTTTCCCCAAGAGGAACAGTAATAGCCTTTGAGGGATTTACCAGTACTACAACAGGAACATCTCCAAATCCAGAATAATCATAATCTACAGCTGCTGCATGTCAAATTTGTTAACCTAAAGGCTTTTTATCCTTTAGTTCTTTAGATTTCTCTAAAGTTCAGCATATATTTTCATCCTATTTATAAGGATGTCGAACACTCGTGGAGGAATTATATTTATTCATCCTCTATGCGTTACACTACTTCTTCACCTTTCGTAATTGAAGAAGTTAGCTCGATATTATCGTGAATAATTAAATATTTATGAAGTTTTCTTTTTAAACAGAAAAAGTCTTTGTTTTCATAAAGTTTATTCAAAAAAGTTATTGAGTTTGGAATATATATTCTATAATAATTACAAGTTTTACCAACTATTGTTTTTATTTTAGATTTCATATTATTCTTATCTAGAAATTTTTGTAAATCAGATAGAAAATTTAAGTCTGACATGCATATTTCTACATAAAATGATTTAGTTGTTCTAATTCTTATATGACCATCTCCATCAACAATTCCTCGTAAAAAAGACCATATAAAAGAATCCTCTATTTTTGGGAATACCAATTTTGGATTCTTTGTTTTATTAGGAACAACTCCCCACTTCTCAATAAGTGTTTTAACAATTCTTTTATTTCCTATTCTTAATACAACCTGAGGTTTTTTATTTAAGTGATTTATTACTTTATAGGGTTTATTTGGACAAACTTCTTGTCTTATAAAATCTAAGATTTCAGAATCTTGTTCGGATATACAAAATCCAAATCTTTTATTGTCATAAACACACCCATCACTATAAATAAATCCTAATATATATGCCTTTTTATGATTATCTATTATATCAAAATAATCATCTTGGCTTTTGTATTTTTTATCCCTTATTGTTATAAGAGAGGAATTGTTAACAAACTTTATCTTATTCTTTCTTATAAAATTTTGAATTCCCCTTACTGAGGATAATTCTAAAATCTTTCCTATTTCACTATAGGAATGACCATTTTTATTTAAAAGAACGACTTTATCTATTAATTCTTTAGTAATTTTTGTATATTTTTTCATAATTAAATATACATAATTACCACCACATAAACAAATTTATTTTTAGACTTCATCGAATTTGCTCGATTTATTACTCCATAATTACTTATAGAGAGGCCACACATCTTAGCCCACCAGCAGCGCAGATACTATTATCTAGATTAATTTCGTCCTCAGGAATGCGGTAAATGCCACCCAACTTAATTGATGTACCTCTACCATGCCATGCAGTAAAGTCATTGCTATCGTAAGTAGGTAACTCAAGATACATCTGCTGCAGATTGCAGAAAGGAATGATATCAGTAGGCTTATTGAAGGGGTCATATGTCTTCAAATCAATAGTTCCATACTTACCATCAAGCTTATAGATTGCGTACTCACGAGGGTCAAGACCGTTCTTCTTAATACGATAGTACTCCTGAGTTACATAGGTAACCAGTTCCTTATCGGTATTCCCCTTACTAACAATTCTTCTGTACAGAATAAGGTTACCATTTCTGGTAATTCTTACATCATTCTTCCTTACAAATGCAAGCAAATCCTCCCTGCTTTGAGGAAGACTGTTCAGTGCCAGCTTAAGCCAAAACATCTTCAGAGCCTGAAGCTGGTCTGTAAGAGCAGGAGTCGGTGTTCCATACTGCATCTTTTCAAGAATCTCAATAAAACTTGCAGCAACAACTGCTGGCATTGCCAGATTTACACCTTTCAGAAATACTTGATTACCAGATACCGTGAAATCAGGATTCTTATCAAATATTCCAAGATTGTTTGAGACAATCTTCCTCTCTTCCTCAGTCTCAATATTCTGTTTAGTAGGCTCAGGCTGCTTATTCACCATCATTTCCTCAATTGCATATTGAGAATATGCATTCTTTACCCTATCCAGAAAGAGAGCATCCACCCCGGACTTACTAATTGTAGTCCCATCATTAAAGATAACTGTCACAGTACCATTAGAATAGATAATCTTCTGGTACGGTTTCTTATACATATCCTCAGGTATAAGTGCTGAGAGTGGAGAAGGTTTCTCTACTAACTCGTTGTTTTTTGCTTTTCTAAGGATTTCTCTTTCCTCAGAGGAAAGCCACAGTGTTTTAAACCAATTCATAGTTTTTATTTTTAATTTTCAATTACAATTTTTGTTCCCTCAGGTAAGTCATTATAATACTTCATCCTAAAAAGGAGTATCTGATTTATTAACTTTTGGTATCTTTCCTGCATTTCCTTCTTATAGTAAGGAGGTTCTGCTAAAAGATTAATAAAGTCATATTTCTTTGCTCCCTCTTTAATACGAGTATATACATCCCAAAGAGAATAGTCATAAAGTTTGTTCTCATCTGCCACTTCAAGGATTGCAGTCTTTGCCTTATCGTCAAGATATGCCATATTTTTGTTGACATAATCCCTTAAGGCAATCTCATCCTTATGTAAGTGACTAACAAACTTCCTAAATACCTCAGACTTATACTTCTTTACACTATCTAGCTCTTCCAGAGCTTTCTTGAATACAATGGCTGATGCCAATCTGGAAAACGGTTTACAATCTCTGCTCATAAATTTCTTAACATTAATGAATTGTGAACATTCTGGAATCTTTTTACTCTCTTTCTTACCAACTGTAGCAAACTTTACAGTAGAACCAGTAAAGTTGAAGCCCGGAATAATCTCTTTGAGCTTCTCAATATCATCCCCTTCTTCAATCAGTACTGTTACAAAGTGATTCTTATGTAGATTTGCTATAGGGAAAGCTTCTTTCTTGAAGGAAATACCCCTTATACTCTTATACGAGTATGCTAACGTGACATCTCCTAGCTGCTTATTTAATCCCTTATATGTGCCATTCTTAATACCAAGAAGTCTCTTCTGCTTCTGTGCTTCCTTCTTGTCATCCATCCACTTGATAAAAGCTGGGTCAGAAGTGACATCTGTTTCATCTATAAAGGTACTAACAATTGTCGAGGTTACAAAATTAAACTCATCTATATGCTTTCTCCAAAGGTGCTTTTTAACAGAATAGAGTTGCAAAATACTATAGTAGGACTCATAATCGGTTACTCCTTTTTTACCACCTAGCTTTCTCCTAAATCCGCTATCTGAGACAAATAATGCACTTTTCTTATACTTCTGCTTTAAGAATTCCTTAACATTTCCTGCAAAAGGAGACTTTACTAATACAGTCTTTCCTTCACCCTGCATAATGTAGTTGTCCTTGCTTACCCATAGCCTTCTACCTGCATTCTTCATTGTCCCATAATCATCCAGATAGGCAGAAATCTGATAACCTGTAAGAAGATGGTCTTTTTCCTTCTTATAGAATACAGCATCTCTTTGAGTTATCCCTTTTACCTTTGGGGTGACTATCTTCGTAGTAGCATAATTAACTAAAGGATTGATACAGAATGAGTTATCTCCTACCTTTACGTTATAGATAGATACTCCTAAATGCTCATAAGCATCAAGAAATGTATCAAACTCCTTTACACCATCATTATACTTCTCTACAAACCAGTTAGCTACCTTCTGAATTTTATCCAGAATCAGCTGCTTAGTCTTCTCGTTGGTAATATAGCTTTCTCTAGAAGGAGTAGGAGTAATTCCGTCACTAAGTGACATTCTTAATCCAATTCTTACATCAATTGGCTTAATTCCAAGAGCTTCCCAGTCTATAGCGTAGTATACATCCTTAAGACATATATGTATATTGCTGCTGGTACTAAGGGAAGAGTACTGAAAATCCTCACTTCTAAAGATTTTGCTCTCTATAATATTTCCATCAATAATTAGAACAGCAGTATCATAATATGCCAGCTTTTGCTTTGCCTTATCTACGAATAAGTTTTTCTCGGACCATCCATTAATTACTAATTCTGCTTTTACACCATTTTCCTCGGTTGTAGGTTTCTCATATACAAGGTCATAATTAACAAACTCTGCACCCTCATATACCAGATACTTCCTCTCTACTCCATTCTTCCTACAAATAAAGGAAGCAGACCTCTCTAAGGATAGAAATGACTTCATACCTATTCCAAACGCCCCGATTAGTTCATTACTTTGGTCCTTGGTACTCTCCAGATAGTTCATACAGATATCCTCGAAGTCGTGGTTATCCAATCCGACACCTTTATCCTCTACAGAGAATATATGTTGACCAGCTATATCTTTCTCAATCTTTACCAAAACCGGATTCTCAATAGGGTCCTTTCCTGCCTGAACAACACTATCAATTCCATTGTTAGTCCACTCAGCTATCACTGCTGTAATTGGGTCCTTATATAACCCCTTAGTGAGCAGGTACTGTAGCTTTGCCAGCTTATCTTGGCTTATCTTAGCCTTCTTTGAGGTATCCTCTCCAATAACTACTACATCCTTTACTTGCTCCTGTATAATCATAGTTTACCTTTTTCCTGTAATAAATTAATAAATTCATCATACATATGCCTAACAGAATCATCCATATCGTTAGGGTTAACCTTTACTATAGATTTTTGCCAGTTATCTCTAGTAAGATAATCCCTATATATTGTACCATGCTGTCTGAGATAATCTATTTTTCCCTGTGACATTAGATAAAATCGTGGGTTTTGTCTAATACCAACACTCGAAAAAACAGCTGGGTGCATCTTATTAGAGTAGGTAACCATTATAAGGTCACCTGCCTTCAAGTCTTTACAATAGCTCATAACGGTAATTTTCCTTGTTTAAATTTAGATTTGGGTTTTAAGTCTTCTAGCTTTTTTTCATATTTTCTTTTCAGCACATTAACATTATTCCATGTATTAATCACTGGACCAGAATAATCAGCTAGGTCTTGTATGAACTGAAGAAATCCGGGAGTATCCCATAACTTCAGTTTGGCTTCGAGTCTTTGTTTTTCAGGGTTAATCATACTCTTCCTGTTTTTCCGTGATGGTCAATAGGTTTATATGTCTTCTTAGACATTTTCTCCTTAACTTGTTGATAGCTAAGAAGTTCATAATTCCAACCATTTATACCTACATCAAATGATAAACTATCACTTAATTCAGGTAATGTATGATGAGAATGTCCATATAAATGCCATGTTCCGTGGTGACTTCTGTCCCACACCCTCATAGCATAGTGATTCAGAACTATATTCTGTATTCCATCTCTTGCGTCACCATCAAGAACTTGTATGGTCTTCTGTTCTCCAAGATATATACCATATTTCTGGTACAGTTTAATAATATCACGCTTATCATGATTCCCCTTTATGAAGAACAGATTTGCTTCAGTTAATGCTAACGCAAGCATATAACCCTCCATTTCTCCATGACTCTTAGTTAGAGAGAAATCTCCAAGATAATACAAATCATCTCCTTTCTTTAGCCTTCCGACTACATTCTTGATAATTGTCTCATCCATTTCC
>ERZ795051.4806-NODE-4806-length-12343-cov-5.488118_pt1 | contig 12343 bp, 15 predicted proteins | sample MGYA00375135_ERZ795051 | MGnify/ENA primary metagenome ERZ795051 (study PRJEB30180, sample SAMN05720222) | activated sludge metagenome | isolation source: Anaerobic digester | place: Japan | collected 2015-05-26 ... | reverse complement strand
GCCGTGTCCACCTCGCCGACGGGCCCCTCAAGCCCTTGACACGCAGTCTCGCGATCAGTGCCCTCGCGCCGCCGTTGCGTTCGTTTCCGGATCTCCTCTTTTCGTCCTCATGGTGAATGATATACCCAATCCCCACCGCGGTGTCAAGGTTTTTTTTCAGATTGATCCGGCCGCAAAAGTGCGCCGCATATTTCGTAAACTTTTAATACGTGGGCAAACAGCGGCAATGACGTTATTTTGCGCATTGACAGAGGATCGCCGCACCGAAGTTCTGCCCGAATCAAAAGAGAGAAAAATCGGCCGCACTCGTTCATTTAATACTTGAATCCGTCCGCTCTCCGGCCCGGTGTTGTGTGCCCGTCTGGGAGACGCCTATTTTTGTGTTCAGCGTTTCACGCCCGGTCGCAAGGTCGCAGAAGAATCACAAGGAACTGCAATGGTACGAGTTCTCGGAGGACTCCTGGCCGTCCTGTCGGCTGTTCTGTCTGCGAGGGCCTCCGACTGGGCGCCGGGCGCCGGAATCAACGTTGTTACGGCACACGTGGTTCGAGGCGATAAACGCAACGGATTGTCGCTGCAACCCGCGTTCTGGTTCAACGCGTTTCAGGAGCGTGGTCTTTTCACTTCCTGGGCTTCGGTTGCGCCCGCCGACCCGGCCCTCGACGATCTGGTGCTCGACTTCCGGGCCGGGGTGCCGACCGCTGGCTGGGGATGGATGGGCGGAGTTGTGCACTGGGATTGGAGCCGCCCGCCGTCTGATTCGCTGCGCTCACATTCCCTCGAAATAGGTCCGACCCTGACATGGTTCAAGCCGCCGTACCGCCCCAGCCTTACGGTGACGTACGACTTTGCGCAGCGGAACGGGGTCCTTTTTACGGTGAACGCCCCTTACACCGTTCGCATGACATGGTTACCGGCAACGACGTTCACCCCGGAGGTTGCATTTCGTTTTGCGGGAGCGGGCAATCGTGTGAGCGCTGAGTATTTCTCGTTTTCCGCGTTGCTTGAACGCAAAATCCGAGGGGTTACCCTGCTGCCGACGGCGGGAATCGTTCCTAGAAGCGAACTCTCGAAATCCCTGGTCTGGGCAGGAATTCACGTCAATGTGGTTAGATAGAATTGCTCCGTTCGCATTTGTTTTCCTGGGCGCGGTGTTTTTCGGGTGCGCACCCACATGCGTGAAAACCCCGCCCCCTCCGGCAGGCGAACTCATTGCGGAAGTTCTGTCTGTTCCGGGCGCACACGCCATACAGGCGTACGGAACGCTGCGTGTGACATCACCCGAGGGGAATTACAGCGGATCAGCCGTCGTGTTCTACAGCTATCCCGAATCGGTGAAAGTTGTTCTGCAGGGAGGATTTGGCACCACCTTCGCCGAAATCGCGCTTGCAGGAGGGAAGGGAATCGCATATCTCCCCCAGCAACGGCAGGCACTGGAACTGGCAGACGGAAGCGGCTTGCTGTTCGGGTCCGTAGTGGTCTACCCGTCCATGCTCCTGCATCTCCTGAAGCCGGTTGATGCCGAACGGCTCGGACAGGATGCGATAATCAGCACGGAGTGCAGCCAGTACGTCCTTGCCTCTCGCACTGCCGCCGGAACGCGCATCTGGCGCCTCTCGGCACGTGCGCGCCGTCTGGAGGCGGAGGAGTTCCGGTCCGTAGAGAATACGATGTTCTGGACCCGGACGTTCGGCGCGGCGAACGGCATCCGCGTGCCGAAATCATTCTCAGTCCGGTTGGGAGAAACGACCATGAGCGCTGAATTTACGCGCATCAACGTGTCGCCGGTGATGCGACCCAATACCTTCGCCGTTGCGTTGCCCCCCGGCATCGAGGTGATGGCTGTTCCCCGCGAGTAATCGGGGGCGGCATGCAGAAACCACGTGACCGGGCAAAAGGTAAGTCCGTTTCCTGAAATGGCCGGGAACTGAGCCAGGAGGAAGATCCGTGCTACCGAACGTTCCGTCCGATCCAGGCGCCTTGCATCCGCTTGTCGTACATTTTCCGGTCGCGCTGTTGCTCGTTGCGCCGCTCTTCCTGTTGATGGGGGCAATCTCCAAAAACGACAGGCCTCAGTTGCGCAGTTGTGTTCTGGTTCTCATGGCACTGGGTGTACTTGCCGCCTGGGTGGCCGTATGGACGGGGGAACACGCGGCAACCATCGCGCGAATCACTGCGCCGCAGGCCGCCTCGGTCATCGAGCAGCATGAGGAATCCGCAGAGGCAACGGCGGTAATTTTCACCCTGTTGTTCGCCGTGTTCGCTATCCGTGTCGCGGTAGACTATTTCAGGAAGGTAATTCCTAGGCAAAACGGACTAGATTATGTTATGGAGTCCGTATGGCCAGGTGTCCTGTTTGTAGCAATGGTTGGAGTTGGCAGCTTTCTGACGGCCGGCGTAAGTGCCGCAAGTGTGGCACTCGTTATACGGTGCGTTCCCTGTGGGCAAGCAGCCGACTTTCCGACGCCACGAAGCGCAAGCTCGTGGAGCTGTTTGTGCTCGGCGTTCCGGGTAACCGGATGCGTTTTCGCAAGATTGCGTCGGCAGAAGCGATAGAGCGGTTCTTTCGCCAGATTCGAACCTGTTGTGCGCTTGCAGAAGGTTTTCGTGAGCCCTTTGAGGGGCAGATCGAATGCGATGAAAGCACCTTTGGCGGAGCGCGCCACGGCAAGCGTGGCTGGGGTGCGGCAGGAAAGATCATCGTTTTTGGGATACTTCAGAGAAACGGCAAGATCCAGGCATTCCCGATCAATCGACGTCAGGGAGCGGAGGTGATCCAGCTGGTCGCAGAGCATACCCGCCCGGGGAGCCTGTATTACACCGACGACTGGCAAGCGTATGCTTCGCTTGCCATACGGGGTGGGCACATTGTGGTAACAAAAGAAGGCGGCAAGCCCAAAGGGCGGGACCACATCAACGGGATAGAGGGTTTCTGGAGCTATGCGAAACACTGGCTCTACCCTTACCGGGGAGTGCCCCAAAAGTTCTTCCATCTCTACCTGGCAGAAATCTGCTTTCGCTTCAATCATCGACGCGAAGACCTATGTCCTATATTCACAAATATGTTACAAAAAACACCTTCATCCCTAACTCTCACCACGTTAGTCCGATCTGACTAGGAATTACCTTCAGGAAAGAGAACACCGTTCGACGACCGATGCGCGTGTTCTGCATCGTGTTCCTGGTGGTGTACTGCGTGTGTTCGCTCGTTGTTGTTGATGCAGCGCATCAGGGTGGACGCCTTGTGCACCAGTTCGGGGTACGCGCCCAGATGGGGAGCGCGCCCCCCGGAGGTACGAACCCCTGAGACAACAACCTCCGGGCTTCAGGCGCCCCCCAATACGATGAAACGAGGGTGGCAAAGGTCTCTTCCATGGGACATTCGAAAGCGATGGTACTTTCACCCGACGCGGAATGGCGTTGGCACGTACGTGCCGACATGCCGCCGCCTCGTGTCGGTGAGGTCACCCACCTGCTCAAGCCGCACGGGGAGTGTGTACTGACGATTCTGACTTCGCAGCAATCCGTCTGGTTGCACACGAAGGACTTCTACCCCGCTGGCTGTTACCGGTTGCCCACCGGGGGCATAAAACCGGAAGAACACCCGGACGGGGCGGCCCGCCGCGAGCTGCGGGAGGAAGTGGGCTGCGCGGGTTCATGCAGGATACTGCGCCTCGGGAAAATCACCTACGTGGAAGCGAGTGGAACTGCCTACCCGTTCGTAAGTTATCTATATCAAGTAGCCCCGGTCGAAAAGACGCCAACTTCGGCCGACGAATCAGAACGCATATCGGGATGGAAAACCGTTCCGATTTCGCACCTTGGTGCTGTAGCGTCTGAACTGCGTGCGCTACCCGCCGAATGGGTAGACTGGGGTTGTTTCCGGGCGGTTGCCCACGATGCCGTGCGGGAAATACTGCGGCGTGAAGCGCAGTCCCCCTGCCTGTGAGGGAACATGATACAAAACGAGTTGCTCCAGACGCTCAAAACCGAGGCGTACACCGCGGTGGTCGCGGACGTTCTTGACAGCCTCGGTCTGCAGAACCAGATTCTGCCCTCGCGCATCCGCCCACTCGGAAATAGCGAGGCAGTGGTCGGGATAGCGCGCACCATCCTCGTCCGGGATGTGGTGTCGGCGTCTCCACATCCCTACGAAGTCGAGTTTGCCCTCGTGGACGACCTGCGCGAAGGCGACGTCATCGTGGCGCAATGTGGAGAGCGCGAAGCGGCGTTCTGGGGCGAGCTTTTGAGCACTGCCGCGGCGAAGCGCGGCGCCGTGGGCGCGGTGGTGGACGGCTTTTGTCGCGACCTTCGGCAAATTTCGGAATTGCGGTTCCCCGTGTATGCCCGCGGGATGAGTCCGGCGGACTCCAAAGGCCGCTGCGAAGCCGTTGCAAGGGATATTCCGATCGAAATCGGTGGTGTAGCGATACACCCGGGAGACATGATTTTCGCAGATCTGGACGGCGTGGTCGTAGTGCCCGCCGGGTCCATAGACGAAACCGCGCGCGGCGCGCTGGAAAAGGTCCGAGGGGAACGAACCGTTTTCAACGCGCTGCAATCAGGCATGTCAACGCGCGAAGCGTATGACAAATGGGGAATTCTGTAACGATACGCTGAGGAGTTCAGGTATGGCCGAACAGGATGCAAAGCTTACCCAGGAGCAGCAAGACACGTTTGCGTTCATGGCAATGGTGGAGCTCTACCAGCAGACTGCCTGGATGGCTTTGGGAAAAATCGCCGACCCGGCTACGAAAGAAACGAAGGCGAACCTCCCCCAGGCACGCTGGGCAATCGACACGCTCGCAATGATCGAACGCAAAACCCGGGGCAACCTTTCTGATCAGGAGCTCCGCTTTTTGCGTGAGATCCTCCACATGTTGCGCATGAATTATGTGGAAGAAGCGAACAAACCGGTTGGAGAACCACCGTCAACTCAGGACAAAACCGAAACGAAACCGGAAAAGGAAACAGCGACGCACGACGAACCGGAAACACCTCCGCCGGCGGAACCGCAGAACGAATGAAACTCGGACCGCTCCTTTTCGAACCGATATACCGATCGTATGTCTGGGGGAACCGGAATTTCGAGCGCCTGTTCGGCCGCGTTCTTCCACCAGAAGTGCCGACCGCGGAATCGTGGGAGCTTTCCGACGTTGACGGTGCGATTTCCCGTGTGGAATCCGGTCCATTCGCCGGCCGTTCTCTGCGGGAGCTTTGCCAGGAATTCGCCGCGGACATGTTCGGCGAGCAGAGTGGCTCTTCCATCTGCGGCGGTCGCGGATTTCCCCTGCTGGTGAAATTCCTCGACGCCGAGCGGGTGCTGAGTGTTCAGGTGCACCCCGGCGACCAGTTCGCCGCGGAACACGAAAACGGGTCTATCGGGAAAACCGAGATGTGGTTCATCGTCGAAGCTCGCGGAAACGCCGAGGTGATAGCCGGTCTGCGGCCTGGAACCACGCGTGCGGAGTTCCTCGAGGCCGCGCAGTCCGGCAGCCTCGAACCACTCCTGCAGCATCACTGTGTCCGCGCCGGTGATGTCGTTCTTGTTCCGGCAGGCCGCGTTCACGCCATGGGAGCCGGTATTGTGGCGCTGGAAATCCAGCAGACGTCGGATATTACCTACCGACTGCACGATTGGGGACGCGTTGGACCGGACGGAAAAACGCGGCCGCTTCATCTGGACCGGGCGATCGAAGTGATTGATTTCTCGGACGAAGGACGCGCAGTTACGCAACCGGTTCAACGAACGGAGGACTGGGGCGTTTGGTCGTTGCTCGGAGTCACTCTATTCTTCCTCACGGAATCGTTCTCTCAGTTCCGGTCGGTTCCGTGTACCACGCGTTCTGGCAGTCCGGATATTCTCGTGGCGATGAACGGAAGTCTGAGGATTTCGTGGGACCACGGTGACGTCATCGTTCCTCCAGGGCGAACGGCATTGGTACCTTCGTGCGTCGGTCTCTACGTGTTGGAGGCGACCGAAGACACACTGGTGGTGCGCTCCCGGGTGCCTGATCGTTCGGATGTGCTGGGCGACTGGACACCGCGAAGCAATGAGGAACGGACGGCCGTTCTCGACGTATGTGACACGCGGGTTGCGGAGCTTGTCACCGCATAATCTGGCCGGCGCGTGTAATCTGGGATCGTCTGTTGGTCACGCTGATTCCTCGCGGAGCCCAAATGGCACGAACGCGCTTCATCCAGACCGTATTCGGGAAACCCCGGCAATTCCGGCGTTGGGGGTTGTTGCTGGTCTTCTGCAGCGGCTGTCTGTTCCTCGGCGTGGCAAGCGCTGCTTCCGAGGTACATGCGCCACGCAACCACACAGCAGCAGTCCCTCCAAGGGGAGCTGGCTTCGCATCAACGGGTGGCGGCCACCAAACTGCTCCGCAGACCTTGGTTGGGAGGATTTTTCCGACAATGTTCTCGCTTGCCGGGTCCGCGGGAGGCGTTGTAGTCCTGGCTTTCGTCGGCGCGGCGTTTTTCTCACGCCGCCACGGCCGCAAGGGTTCTGGCTCAAGCGGCACACCGCGCATCCGGACCGCGTCGCCGGGCCCCGCCGCTTCCGCGCCCGAGCCGGCATCCGCCCGAACGGTGATCGCGGCGGTCGCAAAGCCGTTCCAGTCTCTCGCGGCAGGTGTCGTATCGCTGAAGCGGGAGGTGTGGAAGGAAAACATCCCGCGACTGGCAGGCATGGTGTTTCTCCTGCTGGCGGTCGGTGCGCTGGTAGTTGGCCTCGTGGAGGTCCTGTTCGGCGCCGAAAACCAGCGAGCGAACTTCGGCAGCCCCATCAATGCGCTTTACTGGGCTGTTGTTACCCTTGCGACTGTGGGGTACGGGGACCTTGCCCCGCAGACAACGGCAGGGCGCCTGCTGACTTCGGTCTTCATTCTCGTAGGAATGGTTACCATATCCGTGTTTACCGCGACGCTCGCTTCGGTTTTCACGGCGAAAAGGATCAAGGAGGGGCGGGGATTGGAAAAGGTCAAGGCTACGAACCATGTGGTCGTGTGCGGCACTGGACGTCACCTCGACACGATCATCCGGTACCTCACCCGCGCGGGGATTACCAGAAAACAACCGATCGTGCTGGTCAACTCGCTGACCGAAGAAGCGATGAACGAAATCCTCTACCGCTACTCGCACCTGGATATTCAGCATGTGCACGGGGACTTCACTCAGGAAAGCGTTCTGCGGAGGGCGAACATCGAAGATGCGGTCGCCGCGATCATCCAGGCGGGCGACGACACTCAGGATCGCTCGCGCGCCGATAACCGCACACTTCAGGCGGCACTGGCAATCAAGGCGCTAAATCACGATATCAAATTGACCGCCGAGGCGCTCGATCCGGAAAACGAAGCGCACCTCCGCCGGGCGAACGTTGATGACGTTATCGTCAGCGGCGAGTTCTCCGGTTATCTGCTGGGAGCATGTACTGTGTCACCGGGGTTGGATGTTGCGCTGCGCGAACTCTTGACCGTGGAAGTCCGGAACGACATGATCCGGAACCCGATCCCCGAATCGTTCCGAGGCAAGACTTCCAAAGAGCTGAGTGAGTGGTTTCGACGCCGAGAGGCCATGCTGATAGGGATAATCGTTGAACAGAAAGTGCTGAACCTGGATGAAATGCTCCAGGACGATTTTTCGTCCATAGACCGGTTCATCCGTTCAACTTTTTCTGCCGCCGGAAAAGAACTGGTGGCACAAGGCAAAGGCAGAACAGAGGTTGTGGTCAATCCTCCAGACGACCGCGTAATAGGCCCCGACGATGCGGCTATCATTATTTCGCCGCGCGTGATTCCCGTCACAGAAACATGACCAGGCCCATTTCCGATCGGGGGAGTACCTGATGCCGGGATACGAGACTCTGAAAACAGCTTCCCTGCTCAAGGGATTGACCGATTCCCAGCTGAAGAAGCTCTGGGATGCTGGCGAAAGCAAGACAATCAAAGCCGGAGACACCATCATCCGGGAAGGCGAAGTCGGCGACACCATGTACGTCCTGTTCGAGGGAACCGTGGAGGTTTCCCAGGTACTGGTGTTGCGACTTGGGAACGCTGCCATCGCCGAGAAGGACAAAACGCTGATACGCCTTGAAGGAACAGCCCGCCCTTGTTTTGGGGAAATGTCGTTGCTCGAAGACGCTGAACGGTCAGCCACGATCACCGCACTGACGGACTGCCAGGTTTTCGTCATCGACCGGAGCAGCTTCAACCGACTGGTTGAGGAAGACCCGGTGATGGGTACCAAATTGCTGAGAAGTATTGCGGTCGTTCTTTCAGGTCGTCTGCGCAAAGCCAACAAGGATGTCCTGAAACTTACTACGGCGCTAAGCCTCGCGTTGACAGATTGAATCATCCGACACTCGCCCGGACACGCCATGAGGCCGTCACTGCCAGCCCGTTCCGCCGGAGAAGATCGGGGCTGATGCGCGAACGCTTCGGCTTCATCGCGAGTGCACTCGCCGCGTTCCTTTTTGTCGGCTGCCCCGCCCCTCCCCGTTATGCGCCTACCTCTCGTTTGGCTCCCCGTCCGGGGGAACTTCCGGTTCGCATCGGCCTTGCGGAGGCGACAGGAAGCGTCCGAATCGAAGCCGATCAGGGGCTGCGTCTCGTCGCCGGCGAAACCGTGCGATTGGCTCCATCGTTTGCGCTGTCTCCCTCTCGCGGCCATATTGCCGTGAACGGCGCGAGGACACCCCACAAGCGTGTTACCTGTTTTGCATCCACTCCCCTGAGCTGCAACGGCGTACCGTACCGTGGCCAGTTGGAGGTTTCCGCGGTCGAGGGTGCGTTGCGTGTGGTGAATATCGTGGGTCTCGAAGAGTACCTCGCCGGCGTGGTTCCCGCAGAGATCGGGCGCCTCAGCACCCGCGAGATCGAGGCCGTCAAGGCACAGGCGATTGCGGCCAGAACATACGCGGTAGCGAACCGGGGGCGTCGCCGGGCGCAGGGATTCGACCTGTACGCCGACGTCCGTGACCAGGTTTACATGGGCGTTCGCGGGGAACACGCTGTCGCGGCGCGCGCCATCGAACAGACCCGGGGGCAAATCGTGACGTACCGCGGCGAGCCCATACAAGCGTTTTTCCACAGCACGTGCGGAGGGTTCACCGCCAGCATAGAAGACGTCTGGAACGCTGACCCGCTGCCGTATCTGAAGGGCGTGCCAGACCGCGACTCCCACGGGTTCCATTGCGAAACGAGTCGCCATTTCCGATGGTCAGAAGAGTATTCCCCGGGTGTTCTGCGCACGATTCTGTCTGAAAACCTGTTCCGTGAGGTACCCAACGCACCGCGGAAGATCGGCACCGTAAGGAAAATCGAAGCGCCGGAACGATCTTCGAGCGGGCGCGTTCGATATCTCAAGGTGGAGACCAATCGGGGTCACTGGCGGGTCTCCAAAGACCGCATTCGCTGGGCGCTCAGGCGCCCTGTGGACGGCAACCCGATACTGAGAAGCACCTACATTCGTATCTTTTCTGAATATGACGCGCACGGCTCGCTTCAGCGAGTGGTTATAAGCGGCGCCGGAAACGGGCATGGAGTGGGCATGTGCCAGTGGGGCGCAATCGGGATGGCGCGGAAAGGGTACCCGGCGGAGCAGATCCTGAAGCATTACTATCGAGGCGTCACCATTACCAGCATGAGGATGGCAGATTGAAGACACGACCGGGAGGTGGAGCAGCAATGCGTATCTCGTCGCTCGCGACAGGGTGTATCGTGGCAATCTCGTTCGTTGCGCTCGGATGCCCGGCGCCGCCGCCCGCAACGGTGCCTGCGGCGGGTGATACACAGAACAACGATACCACGGCAACTACAACTGCTCCGGAACTGCCTGATCCACGCGGCCAGCTCCCTCGCACGGCAACGCCGGCTCCTGCCGAGGCGACCGATGGGCCGGACGCCGAACCCGCAAGCGAGCTGGAGTCCGCAGTTTATTCCGTTCAGGTGATGAGCTCTTCCTCGCGAGATGCCGCTGAAGCGGCCGCACGACAGGTCCGCTCACTCACCTCGCAACCGGTTGAAGTGGTTCAGGAATCCGGGGGAGCCTGGCGGGTATACGCGGGCAGGTCTGGAACGCGGGCTCCGATGGACCGGCTCAGGGATCAATTGATTTCGGCAGGGTATTCCGGTGCGTGGACCAAACAACGCGTGGTGGAAACCTCGGTACGTGACAATACTATCCCAACTGGGGAAAGCGTGTACAGCGTTCAGATTTTCGTGTCATCGACTCCGGAGAATGCACGGCGGGTTGCCGCTGAAGCTCGTTCCGTAACCCGCCTTCCGGTGGAAGTGGTGGAAATGGATGGGTACTGGAAAGTGTTCGTCGGGCGGAGTCCCACGCGGAGTGCAATTGACGCCGAGCGCGATGCATTGCGGCAACGAGGCTACCCGGACGCATGGACCTACCGCCGCCAGGGAACACGATGAAACGCCATTCTGCGGTTGTTTCTTGGCGATTTCCCGTGGTACATTTGCACCTGCGCGGGTAACTGGCGCATGAACTTCGACCTGAACATCGGCAGGTACGTTGCGGGAACAAGTCCGATCCACCGGCTCGACCCCCGGACGAAACTCGGACTTGCATTGTTCCTTTGCATCGGCATTTTGCAGGGAACCAGCGCCACCGCAACGGCGTGGCACTGCGTGCTGGCAACGGTCCTGTTCGGCATCAGTGGCCTGAAGGCGCGGTTTGTCGCGAGAAATCTCCGGCCGTTCGTGTATCTTGCCGGCATGATTCTGGCGAGCCACCTCCTGATCAATGGCGCGGGCAGCTGGCAGACCGGAATCTCCGTCGGTGTGCGTCTTCTCGTCATGGTTTCTGTTGTCTCGCTCTTCAGCTGGACGACACAGCCCCTGGCGACGGTGGCGGGGTTACGTCGGCTGGGCTCGCCTCTGGCGAGGCTGAAGGTTCCGGTTGATGCGGCGGCAACCTCCATCGGACTCGCAATGCGCTTCGCGCCCATTGTGGTTTCGGAAGCGCAGACGGTGTTGCGTGCGCAGGCCGCACGGGGTGCGGATTTCCGCGGCGTGAAAAGGAAACTTACGCTGATTGTTCCGCTTCTCGGGGCGTTGTTCGATCGCTCGTTTGCGCGCGCCGAGGTGCTTGCGGAAGCGATGCAGGCGCGAGGGTACGATCCGTCAGCCGTCAGGACATCGTACCACCGACTCGGGTTTCGAGGCGTCGATGTGATTGCCCTGGCGTACGTGGCAATCTGGCTCGGGGGCGCGGTCATCATGGAGCGTTATGCACCGTGAGTACTCGCCTGCGCCTCGACATGGAGTACGAAGGCACTGAATTCGCGGGCTGGCAGGTTCAACCGGGGTTGCGAACCGTTCAAGGCGAGCTCAACACTGCTCTGTCGACCATATTGAGAACGCCCGTTCGCGTTATCGGGGCGGGGAGAACAGATGCGGGTGTTCATGCGCGCGGACAGGTAGGTCACGCGGATGTTCCTGACGCGTACCCGCCTCTTGCGCGCATTCTCGCGGGTGTCAGAGCGCTGACCGGGCCGGACCTGCTTGTCCGGGAAATAACGGTTGTTCCGGGAGACTTCCATGCCCGGTTCTCCGCGCGGGCGCGGACATACGAGTACCGGATCGCGCTGGTGCCATCCCCGTTGGAGCGAAGGTTCCAGTGGTTTGTGCCGTACCGGCTTGATGTCGGCTCGATGAGTGTCGCGGCGCAGAAGCTGGAAGGCCGATACCCGGCGACCTGTTGGTGCTCATCCAGCGCGCCGGACACGACAGCGATTGTGCATGTCCAACGTACGGAAATTGAACGCAGGGCAACTGAAATCGTGTTCCGCATTACCTCCGACCGCTTCGTGACGCACATGGTGCGAACGATCGTAGGTACGCTTGTGGAAATCGGGCGCGGCGTTCGGAGCCCGGAGGATATCGGCGCAATTATTTCTTCGCAGGACCGTGCGCGTGCCGGGCCGACCGCGCCAGCCCACGGCCTGTGTCTTCAATCCGTGGAATATTGAGCCTATGGATTACTCGTACGGTGAGTGGGAGCACCAGGATCAACCCCGCCGCACCCGGTTCTGGACCGGAGTTTTGCTTGGTATCGGCGTCAGCGTCGTGGCGCTGTTCATTGCGAACCGCATAACTGGACGGCATTGGGGCGGGCGCTTCTCCGTTCCGGAGCCGCCGGCCGCGTTCAGCCTCGTTTCCGGTGTGGGTGACACCACGGGAGACGTCGCCAATTCTCGCCGGAATGCCATTGTTCGGGCAGTCGAAGTGGTCGCTCCTGCGGTTGTCACCATAAGTGTGACGCAGTTGCGCCGAGAGCGCGCGGTTCCGTTCGCAGATGACCCCATGTGGCAGTTCTTTTT
>ERZ795051.4795-NODE-4795-length-12372-cov-3.669644_pt1 | contig 12372 bp, 9 predicted proteins | sample MGYA00375135_ERZ795051 | MGnify/ENA primary metagenome ERZ795051 (study PRJEB30180, sample SAMN05720222) | activated sludge metagenome | isolation source: Anaerobic digester | place: Japan | collected 2015-05-26 ... | reverse complement strand
GGATGAGGGCGACGATTTTCAAAACGCATCCTCCACGGTGACGGGATTTTCAAACGGTTCGCCGGTGCGTCCGTCGTAGAGCTGGATTTTGCCGTTTTGGGGCAGGCCGTGCTCGGCGAACAGCGCCTTGATGTCCTTTTCGTTGGCGCCGTCGAAAACGGGCGTCGCCACCTTCCAGTTGAGCGCTTTGGCGACCAATCCCAAGTGGACCTCGAGGACTTGGCCGATGTTCATACGCGAGGGAACGCCCAGCGGATTTAAGACGATTTGAAGCGGCGTGCCGTCTTCCATGAAAGGCATGTCTTCCTGCGGCAAGACGCGGGAGATGACGCCTTTGTTGCCGTGGCGTCCCGCCATTTTGTCGCCGACCGATATCTTTCTCTTTTGGGCGATATAGACGCGCACCAGTTTGTTGACGCCGGGCGAAAGCTCGTCGCGGTTCTTTCTGGTGAAGGTTTTGACGTCGACGACTATGCCGCCTTCGCCGTGCGGCACGCGCAGCGAGGTGTCGCGGACTTCTCTCGCCTTCTCGCCGAATATGGCGCGGAGCAGCCTTTCTTCGGGAGTGAGCTCGGTTTCGCCCTTGGGCGTTACTTTGCCGACCAAAATGTCGCCCGAGTGAACCTCGGCGCCCACCATGATGATGCCGTCCTCGTCGAGATACTTCAAAGCGTCGTCGCTGAGGTTGGGTATGTCGCGCGTTATCTGCTCTTCGCCGAGCTTAGTGTCGCGCGCTTCGATTTCGTATTCTTCAATGTGAATGGATGTAAAGACGTCGTCTTTGACAAGCTCCTCGCTGATAAGGATGGCGTCCTCGTAGTTGTAGCCCTCCCAGCTCATGAAGCCCACTAAGATATTGCGTCCCAGCGCCAGTTCGCCGTTGCTGGTGGCAGGCCCGTCGGCCAGCACCATGCCGCGTTTGACGCGTTCGCCCTTCGCCACTATGGAATGCTGGTTGACGCAGGTGGACTGGTTGCTACGCTGGAACTTCATCAGCGTGTATTCGTCGTATTTCTCTTCCTCGGAAGGATAGGAGTCGCGGCGGACTATGATTTTGTCGGCGTCGAGATATTCGACGACGCCGTCGTTTTTGGCAATCACCATGACGCCGCTGTCGTAGGCGACCTTGTGCTCCATGCCCGTCGCGATAATGGGCGCTTCGAGGCAAAGGAGGGGGACGGCCTGGCGCTGCATGTTGGAGCCCATCAGCGCGCGGTTGGTGTCGTCGTTCTCGAGGAAGGGAATGAGCGCGGTAGCGACCGACACCAGCATCTTGGGGCTGACGTCCATATAGTCGACTTCGCCGCGGTTGTATTCCTTTATATCGGCCTTGAAGCGGCAGTTGACGCGCTCGTTTATGAAGCGGTCAAACTCGTCCAAGGGCTCGTTAGCTTCGGCGACGACGTATTTATCTTCTTCGTCGGCCGTCATGTAGACGACTTCGTCGGTCACTCTGCCGGTGGCGCGGTCAACCTTGCGGTAAGGCGCCTCGATAAAACCGTATTCGTTGACGCGGGCGTAGGTCGAAATAGAGGAAATCAAACCGATGTTCTGGCCTTCCGGCGTCTCTATCGGGCACATGCGCCCGTAGTGGCTGTGGTGGACGTCGCGGACTTCGAAGCCGGCGCGCTCGCGGTTGAGGCCGCCTCTGCCCAGTGCCGACAGCTTGCGCTTGTGCGTCAGCTCGGCGATAGGGTTGGTCTGGTCCATGAACTGCGAAAGTTGGGAGCTTCCGAAGAACTCCTTGACGGCGCTGGTCACGGGACGGATATTGATGAGCGACTGCGGCGTCACTTCGGCGTGCTCCTGCACAACCGACATACGCTCTTTAATGACGCGCTCGAGGCGGGATACGCCTATTCTGAACTGGTTTTGAAGCAGCTCGCCCACTGCGCGGACGCGGCGGTTACTGAGGTGGTCGATGTCGTCGGTGGTGCCGAAGCCGTAGCGCAGGCCGAGATTATAATTGACAGTGGCGAAGATGTCATCGACGGTGATATGGTTTTTGACGAGGTCGCCCTTTCTTTCCTTTATCGCGTTAATCTTGTCTTCCAAACTGCCGGAGGCGTCGAGAATTTCCTTTAAAACGGGATAATATACCTTTTCGAGTATACCAAGCTCTTTGGGATTGACTTCTGCAAACGCCTCGAGGTCGACGGTGTTGTTGCCGATGACCTTAAAGCTTTTGTGCTCGCCGTTTCTGTCGTGATAGGACAAAAACACCTCGTTGACGGCGTTGTTCTGAATCTCTTTGGCGAGCTCGGGCGAGATAATTTCGCCTGCCTCGGCAAGCACTTCGCCCGTCAGCGGGCTTATCACGGGAGAGAAGACGGCATGGTTTTCGATGCGCGAGGCAATCGAAAGCTTTTTATTGTATTTGTAGCGGCCGACGCGCGCAAGATCATATCTTCTGGGGTCGAAGAAAATGTTTTTAAGAACGGTGCTGGCACCCTCGTTGGTGGGGACTTCGCCGGGGCGCAGACGCTTGAAGAGGTCGACTCGTCCCGCTTCCTCCGACTTGCAGGTGGTGTCCTTGGCGCAGGTCAGAGCAATCATTTCGTCGCCGCCGAACTTTTCGATTATCTCGTCGTCGGTGCCCAGTCCCAGCGCGCGGATAAGCGTCGTCGAGGTGATTTTTCTGGTGCGGTCGACGTGAACCCATTGGACGTCGGTGGCGTCCTGCTCGAACTCCAGCCAGGCGCCGCGGTTGGGAATGACCGTCGTCTTAAAGCGGGATACGCCGTTTTTGTCCTTTTCCATATCGCAGTAGATGCCCGGGCTTCTGACCAGCTGCGACACGATGACGCGCTCGGCGCCGTTAATTACGAAGGAGCCGCTTTCCGTCATCAAGGGGAAATCGCCCATGAACACTTCCTGTTCTATGACCTCTCCCGTCTCTTTGTTAGTGAGGCGCGTCGTTACTTTTAAGGGAAGCGCGTAGGTGGTGTCGCGGTCTTTGCATTCCTTGACGGTATATTTAGGCTTTCCCGTGAGAGAATAATCCAAAAATTCCAGCTCAAGGCGGCCAGAGAAGTCGACGATGGGCGAATAGTCTTTAAACACTTCGCCGATTCCGGTTTCGATAAAGCTTTTGTAGGAATTCTTTTGGACTTCGATGAGGTAAGGAACTTCTAAAACGTCTTTGATCTTGGAAAAAGTGACCCTTTCGGTATTTCCGTAGCGAACTTTTTTGAGATTGTGGATTCTATCCGGCATGTTGCGCTCCTTCGGGTTATTGAGTTGGGACAAAAAAATTAAAAGATATCTTGTATTTTTGATTGCAATCGCTTATAATGTGAAAAAGGCAATAGTCCCCCTTTCCCGAAAATCGGTCGAAAAGAAGGGCTTTTTACCCGATACCGCATAATAAGGCATTTTCAGATAATATCAAAGAGTGCCTGTTATGTCAACTGTTTTTTTGTAAAATTTGGAATTTTTAATTTTTCCGCATAAAATTTTACGGTATAAAGCTATGAGAATAGACAAATTTTTAAAGGTGACAAGAATTATTAAACGGCGCACCGTCGCCAAAGACGCCTGCGACGGCGGCAGGATAACTGTTAACGGACGCGAGGCAAAGCCTTCCAAGGAGCTTTCGGCGGGCGACGAGGTGACGGTGTCCTTCGGCAACCGTAAAATTAAATTCGTGGTGGAGAGCGCGGAGCTTCCCAAAAATCAAGCCGATGTTTCCTCGATGTATCGCATTATTTCCGACAACACGGATAAATGAGAAATATTACCGACTGAACCGTAGTGCTTTTTTTGTTTCGAGGCGGGAAACTTGTATTTTGCGGTGAAAATTTTCGGTCTGATTTTGTAGTTTTTTAACTAATATTTAAATAATTATTATCTTTACCAAAGAATATAAATCTCAAGTAATATAAATCGGGGGACGGACAATGAACGAAATAGGCGTAATAATAGCCGCCGCGGGGGAAAGCAAGCGGATGGGAAGGGATAAGCTTCTCATTAAAATCGGGCGCGACAGCGTGCTGGCGCGCGCGGTGCGTCCTTTTTTGGATGTCGACGGAATTTGCGAAATCGTGGTGGCGGCAAAAGAAGATAAGTTTGAAATATACCGAGAGTCGCTCCTAGAATCGGGGCTGGGCCTAAAAAAAATAAAATTCGCAAAAGGCGGCGACAGCCGCGCCGAGAGCGTGTTTTCGGCATTAAGCTCGCTTTCCAAGAGCATAAACTTCGTGCTTGTTCATGACGGCGCCCGCCCTTACGTTTCTGCCTCGCTCATAAAAAGAGTAATCGAGGGTGCGGAGGAGCGCGGCGTTGCCGTGCCCGCCGTAGCGGCCAAGGATGCGATTCTTCTTTCGGGCGCGCCCTTCAACCGCGAGCTTATCAGGCTGGTGCAGACGCCGCAGGGCTTCAATCTCATCAAGCTCGTCGCCGCCTACGAGATAGCCAAGGAGAAGAACGCATTAATCCGCGCCTTCGACGACTACTCCGTTTGGGTGCAGGCCTTTGGCGAGGACGCTTCGGCAATCATCGCCGGCTGTCCCGAAAACATAAAAATAACGGGGAGAGAGGATTTGCCCGCCATATACGGCTCGGGCTATGACATTCACCGCTTTACGGATGGCGACCATATCTTTTTGGGCGGCGTCAAAATCCCCTCCGCGAGAGGCGTCAGCGCCCACAGCGACGGCGACATTTTAATTCACGCCGTTATTGACGCGCTTTTGAGCGCGGCCGGCCTCCCCGACATCGGCGTCCACTTCCCCGACACCGACGAAAAATACCGCGGCGTTTCGAGCATGGAGCTTCTTTCGGCCGTTTTGCCGCTTATCAAGGAAAGGGGGCTTGCCCCCCTCCATCTTTCGGCGAATATCATTGCCGAATCGCCCAAAATCGCGCCTTTCGTCCTCGAAATCAAAACCTCCCTCGCCTCCGCCCTCGGCCTTCCCCTCTCCTCCGTCGGCATTACCGCCACCACCAACGAAAAGGTCGGCGACATAGGCAACAACGAAGCCATCGCCTGTATTGCCACCGTAACTCTTTCCATAATATAAAAAATTAGGCACAAAAAGGGGCGGCAACCTTGCCGCCTCTTTTTTATTATCTAATCGCTTAAGAATTTAAAATAATCGATGCGGAACAAGGCTCGGCAAGCCCTTTACCCAATTGAATGCGCATTCAATGGGGACCCCGTAACACTCGAGCAGGCTTAATTCGGTCATAATAATTTAATATAATAATAAATTCTCAAAAACTTAGTTTAAGTTTTTGACGCATTTGCCGGTGAGGGGTTCTTGGTAAATAACCCAAAACCCCTCTCCCTCGGCGTCGTCCTCGCTGAGCGGCAGCCACCGGCAGACGTTTTTAACCTCGTCGGGGGGCTTTAGGGAATATATCCCGTGGATTCCGTAGGCGATATACTTGACCTCGTTCATCTCGGTAAAGATAACTCCCACCACGTAGAAATCCTCGTCCATGTCGATTTTTATCCATTGCGAGAAGGGCACCAATTGCTGCAGCTCTTGATAGGCGGGATAGCAAACGAACATTTCGTCGAGCTGGGGCTTCACCGCCTGGTAAAAATTGTTGCCTTCATATTGCACTCCCTCGTCCAGCACGAAGGACGGCGAATGCTCGGAGGAGATTTCGGATTTTTCGGATTTTGAGGCGGCCGCCCTGACGCTTCTTTGCGGCTCGGCTCGCGGGATTTTTATGTCGTCCTTTTTGGGCGGCGAGTTTTTATCCTCTTCCTTTTTTGTCTTCGGTTCCTCTTTCTTGGGCTCGGGTGGTTTTTCTTCTGCGGGTTGCTCCGCACAATCCTCCTCTTTATGCTCGGGCGGCGCGGCCTCAAGCTCGTTCAAAAGCATTAAGCAGAGGTTTTTGTCGGACGCCGTCGAGCCGTAAGCGACGGGTTTTTTGTCTTTTACGACGAGGCAATGCGCAAACTGTATTTCTTTTATTTCCAGCTTAAAGCTTTCCGCGGCGGGCGAAAACTTAAAAATCTTACCGCCTATGTTTATTAAAAGCGTTAAGCCTGCGAGCGGCTTGATAAGTTTCAGCGTGCAAACCGCCCATTTTTCAACCTCCATCTTGAGGACGCCGCCGTAGCCCTGTTCGATGGCGTTAATCACGATAATTTTTTTGACAAACGGCATACCATAAAACTCCTTCATAAAACGGTATGCCGGGCCCTCTCCAAATATGCGTGGCCGCCTTAGCTTTAGCGGCATTGCGAGTTTAGAAAAATCATTTTTTTACCAAAAAAAACGCGCCCAAGGGCGCGTTTTATTTATTGTAGTTATTCGATTTTTACAGCCCGCTAGGGTTGTTTTTTTGCCAATTCCACGAATCTCTTGCCATATCTTCCAGCGTGAGACGGGCGCGCCAGCCCAAATATTTTTCGGCAAGCGAGCAGTCGGCGTAGCACTCGGCGATGTCGCCGTCGCGCCGGCAGGTGAACTTGAAGGGAATTTCTTCGCCCGCCGCTTTTTCAAAAGCGCGCAGCACCTCGAGCACGCTGTAACCGATGCCCGTGCCGAGATTGACGATGAACAGACCGGGGTTTTCCGAAAGTTTGTCAAGCGCGGCGATGTGGCCTTTGGCGAGGTCGACGACGTGGATATAGTCGCGGACGCCGGTGCCGTCTTTGGTGGGATAGTCGCTGCCGAAGACGTTGAGATAGGGAAGCTTGCCCGCCGCGACTTTGGTAATATATGGAGCGAGATTGTTGGGTATGCCGTTGGGGTCCTCCCCTAAAAGCCCGCTTGCGTCGGCGCCCACGGGGTTAAAATAGCGCAGAATGCCGAAGTTCCACGATTTGTCGGCCTTATACATATCCTTTAAAAACTGCTCAATCATCAGTTTGGTTTGGCCGTAGGGATTGGTCGCCGAAAGCGGAAAATCCTCGGTAATGGGCACGCGCGCGGGGTCGCCGTAGACGGTTGCCGACGACGAAAACACCAGATTTTTAACGCCCGCATCCTCCATGCATTCAAGCAGGTTTATTGTGCCTGTCAAATTGTTCCGGTAGTAAGAAAGCGGCACTCTTACCGATTCGCCCACCGCCTTGAGTCCGGCAAAGTGAATGACGTCGGTGAACTCATTATCACGGAAAATTTTCGCAACCGAGGGTTTATCGGTCAAATCCGCTTTGATAAATGCGGGTTTTGTGCCGGTAATCATTTTAAGGCGGTCGAGCACGGCGGGCTTGCTGTTGGAAAAATTATCGACTATGACGACGTTCAAGCCGTTTTTCAAAAGCTCGATTACGGTATGGCTGCCGATGTAGCCGGTTCCGCCGGTCACCAAAATATTTCTCATAAACGCCTCCTTATTTATAGCAATCTGATTCCCGCTTTTTTGCAGTCTTCTCTTTCCTCGTCGCTCCAAAGCGAAACGTTGACCTCGCCGATGTGCAGCTTCTGAAGCATCAGCATACAAAGGCGCGACTGGCCGATGCCGCCGCCGATGGTGAGCGGCGTATCGCCGTTGACTATGTCGCGGTGGAAAGAATATTTGAGCCGGTCGGACGCCGAAGCCGCGGCAAGCTGGCGCACCATGGCCTCACCGTCGACGCGGATTCCCATCGAAGAGATTTCCAGCGCGATGTCGAGCGGTGCGTGATAGAAAAATATGTCGCCGTTTAAAGTCCAGTCGTCGTAGTCGGGCGCGCGGCCGTCGTGGCGCGTGCCGTCGGACAGCGTCACGCCGATTTCCTCAATAAACACCGTGCCGTATTCTTTGGTGATGGCGTTCTCGCGCTCCTTGGGAGTGAGATTAGGATATCTTTTTAGCAATTCTTCCGAGGTAATAAAAAATACTTGTCGACTAAGAGAAGTGTCGACTACGGGATAGGCCTTTTTCAGCGTTTGCAAGGTATCGCAAACGCAGTCGACGAGCTTGGACACCACTCTTCTCAAAAAAGCCTTGCTCCGCTGCTCTCTCGTTATCACCATCTCCCAGTCCCACTGGTCGACGTAGATGCTGTGAGTATTGTCCATTAGGTCGTCGCGGCGGATGGCGTTCATATCGGTGTAAAGCCCTTCGCCCGCCGAAAACTCATAGCGGCGAAGCGTTTGGCGCTTCCACTTGGCGAGCGACTGCACTATCTCGGCGCGGCGGTCGGGGTAGTTTAAAAGATCGAATTCGACCTTTCTCTCCACGCCGTTCAAGTCGTCGTTTATACCGGTGTCGGAAAACACCATCAAGGGCGCCGAGACGCGCTCGAAACCGAACGCCGACACTAAATTTCTTTGAAACTCGTCCTTGATGAGCTTTATCGCGCGCTGTGTTTCCCTAAGATTCAGCTTGGGCTTATAGCCCTCTTTAAGTATCAGTGCCACTTTTTCCTCTGCTAATGCTTGGGGTTCAATTAAATTTCAACCGTTATCCCATCGATTAATGCGATAAACAAAACCGCAATTAGCCTAAAACGCCAGATTGCCCTTCGTTCTCGGGAAAAGCGCGACGTCGCGGATGTTGGTCATTCCCGTGATATACATGAGGGCGCGCTCCAAACCCAAGCCGAAGCCGCTGTGGGGCGCCGAGCCGTATTTTCTGAGCTCGAGATACCACCAGTAGTCCTTCATATTCATGTTGAGCTCTTTGATGCGCTTGTCCAGAAGCTCGAGGTTGTCCTCTCTCTGGGATGCGCCGATTATCTCACCCACTCCCGGCACTAAAAGATCGGTGGACGCCACCGTCTCGCCGTCGGGGTTGAGTTTCATATAGAACGATTTTATTTTCTTGGGGTAGTTGACGATGAATACCGGGCAATTGTAGACTCTGTCGACGATATAGCGCTCGTGCTCGGTCTGAAGATCGGTGCCCCAATCGACGGGATATTCGAACTTTTCGCCAGAGTTTTTCAAAATTTCGATTGCTTTTGCATATTCCAAAATGACGAAATCTTTGTCTACTATGTTCTGAAGCTTGGCTTTGAGGCCGGGCTCGTAACGCTTTTCGAAAAAGTCCATCTCGTCGGGGCATTTTTTCAAAACGTCGGCGATGATGTATTTCATGAGGTCGCGCGCAAGCGCGATGATGTCATAAAGGTCGGCGAACGCCACCTCGGGCTCGATTTGCCAAAACTCGGCGGCGTGGCGGGGAGTATTGCTGTTTTCGGCGCGGAACGTCGGTCCGAAAGTATATATTTTGGAAAAGGCAAGCGCCATCGCCTCGCCTTCAAGCTGCCCCGAAACGGTGAGTCCGGCCTTGGTGCCAAAGAAGTCCTCGGAATAGTCGGCAGACTGCAGCGCTGCGTTTTTCAAGATCGTTACCTGAAAAACCTCGCCCGCGCCCTCGCAGTCGCTTCCCGTGATTATCGGCGTGTGGACATATAAAAAGCCGCGCTCCTGAAAGAAGTTGTGAATGGCCATCGACAGCACGTTTCTGACTCTGAAGACGGCGTTGAAGGTGTTGGTGCGCGCCCTAAGATGGGCGATGGTGCGAAGAAATTCCAAACTGTGCTTCTTTTTTTGAAGGGGATAGTCCTCACCCGCTTCGCCTAAAACCGTTATTTCCTCCGCCATAAGCTCGATGCTCTGGCCGGTGCCCGCCGATTCTTGCACGTTGCCCGTTACCATGAGCGCGGTGCCCACGCCCGCCGCCGCGGCGGCTTCGGCTATCGGCCTCTCTTTGTCCGCCACTATTTGAAGGTTGTTAAAGCAAGTGCCGTCGTTGAGCTCCAAAAATACCACGCTCTTGCTGTCGCGCGCCGTTCTCACCCAGCCGCAGACGGTGACGGTCTTACCTGCCGCCGCTTTGCCTTGTTTAAGTAAATCACAGATGTCGTCGTGCTTCATAAAACCTCCGCTATTTTTTGGGAAAACTTATGTCGTTGGTTTCGGCATCAATAATCAATAACACCTTGCCAATTACGTCGGAAACCTGGACCTCGCCGAAAGCGCGCGAATCGCTGCTGTTGTTGCGGTTGTCGCCCATGCAGAAAATGGCGCCCTCCGAGACCGTGACGGTCTGGTTGTTGTCGACTCTGTCCTTGTCCATCGGCTCGTTGATGTAGGGCTCGTCCAAAAGCTTGCCGTTGATGTAGATGTTGACGCCGGTTTCGGTCGGCTCCAGCTTGACGGTGTCGCCGCCTATCGCAATAACTCTTTTGACCAGCGCGTAGTCGTCCTCGGCGCGCCTGAAAACGACGATGTCGCCGCGCTTAATATTGGGGTTTTTCCAAAGAATCAGCTTGTCGCCGTCATCTTTTATCTGAGGGTCGCCGCCGTCCAAGGTCGGCACCATGGAAGAGCCGTTGACGTAGAAAGTGACGGTGTAATAGCGCTTGACCAAGGTCGCGGCTATCACCGCCAGCACCACCACAATCAAAAAGCTGATTATGGCGGAAAGTATTTTCGAGCGGAGCTTGCCGCGAGGCGTGGCCGGCTCTAAAATTTCAAGTTCTTCGTTATCCATCTGTTTTTTCCTAAGTCGGAAGGTAAAAAGTTATACCCACAGCACGTTGTTTATGAGGACGTTCTCGGCGTTTGCGATTTCCAGCTTTTTGACCTGGCTCCACTCCTTGAGCGTCCGCATGGCGGGGCTCTTGAAGTCGGTCGAATTAAGCGTTATCCTCTGCCATTTATCGCGCGATTTCAGCTCTGCTTCCGCCGTATACACCGTTTCATCGTTAAAAAGCGATATGTTAAAGTATATTTTGCGTTTTTCGGCCGAAAATGCGTGAAGCTGAAGCACGCTGGTTTTTTCCTTGCTGTATTTAGATTCTCTGAGCTTGTAGGTGACGAGCCTGCCATTGGACGTTGTGATTCCCGAGATGTTCATCGGCCCTTCCTTAATCGAAATGAGCCCGCTTTCCAAAAACATTCCGTCGGTTTCGACGACGAAGACGGCGTCGCCCATTGAGCTCTCGTAGATGACTCTCTCCTCGAGGTTGGCCTTGGACACCGCGGTAACCATCTCGTTTTTGGGAATGCAGGAAATGACCTTGGAGGTCACGGCGGCGCCGTCAGCAAACAGCGCGTTGACAAAGACGAAAATTCTGTCCTCGGCGTTGTAGACGGGCGCCTCAAAGAGATATTCGCCCTCGCCCGTCTTTGCCGGACGCTTCATCCTCCGCCAGTTTCTGCCGGTGGGGTCAACCTCGCCGATGGAGGCGTAGGCCTTGATTTCCTCGCTCGTCGACGACAGCTTGGCCTTGACGTAGAGCTTGCCCTCGCTGACCTCGAAGGAAGCCTCTGGCGGCTGATGAACGCGGATTCCGTCTTCAATCTGTGCAGCAATCCAAACCATCATGCAGTCGATGCCCTTTTCGCTTATCTGACGATTGGCCATGGGCGTGGCGTATAAAACCGCCTCGTCGCAGGAAACCAATTGCAGAATATCGTGAGCGCGGTCGAAATCGGCGCATTCCGAGTTGGTGGCCGAAAGAAAATAGACGGGACAGGCGATGAACTGAGCGTAGGCCTGCGGCGCGCTTCCGGCAAGCCAGCAGCTCCGCTCCTCCGTCATTTCGATGTTATTGTCGGCGGAATATTTGAACTTGCCGCGGTATTCATTGTAGCCGCCGCCCAAAATGGGCACTAAGGCGCGGACGCGTCCGTCGGTGCCCGCCACCTGCCAGGCGAGCTGGCCGCCCAGCTTTTCGCCGATGATAACTATCTTGGAAGGGTCGACGGCCGCTTGGCTCTCAAGGACGGTTAGGGCGCGGCGCACCACCTTGGTCCACAAAAACCAAACGGTGTCGCGCGAGGATTCAATGAGCTTGGTAAGCCTTGTTCCCGCAAGTTTAAGATTGCCGTATTCCAGCGACTTGGGGTATTGCGTGAAAAATTCCTTGCCCTCGGCCTCGCCGGCATAATCAATTACCGCAACGGCGTAGCCGCGGTCTAAAAAGCTTTTCCGCGCCTTTTCCTCTATGCTGTCGTCGGCAGGCAAAAAGGCGATGAGCGGGCAGCGCTTGCCCAAAAGCTCCTCTTTGGCCATCAGCCTCAAAAAGCCTCTGACCTTGCCGTCTTTCACCGTTTCGACGGTGTAATACATATCGGTATGGCGAATGCCGTCCTCTTCAAAAGTCTTGACGATGGCGACCTCGAGCGGCTCCTTGACCGGGCTGTATCCTTCCCAAACCTGTATGGGCGTCAGAAATTTATACGCCAAAAATATCCCTCTCTCGCTGTTTGCGCTTACCGATATTATCCGCAGTATAAGCAAAATATATAATTATATAGATATTTGCCTGCGGTTTTAAATAATTATATAGAATGTAAACGGGAATGGCAAGCGTTTTCTAAGTCGGCACGCCCCGCTTTTTCCCCAAAAAAACCCGCACTTTTTAATGCTTAGGCGAATAATATAGCGAATGCGGAGAATTGATATGGACGATTTTCTGATTTTGCCCGACGAAAACACCATTGAAATTTTGGCGAGGGAATACGCCAA
>ERZ795051.4793-NODE-4793-length-12377-cov-5.190635_pt1 | contig 12377 bp, 11 predicted proteins | sample MGYA00375135_ERZ795051 | MGnify/ENA primary metagenome ERZ795051 (study PRJEB30180, sample SAMN05720222) | activated sludge metagenome | isolation source: Anaerobic digester | place: Japan | collected 2015-05-26 ... | reverse complement strand
GTGGTGTGAGCAGTAAAGCTTCTGTTTCATTACGCGGCCATTGGAATCTTCCGTTATCAAGTCGCTTATACAAAAGCAGAAATCCGTCACCTTCCCATAGAAGTCCTTTTATACGGTCACAGCGTCTGCCACAGAACAAAAACAATGCCGTACTATATGGATCAAGCTGTAACTGTGATTTTACTATCATTGCAAGTCCGTCTATCGAACGCCTCAGATCTGTATACCCTGTGACGATATATACCTTTTTATCTAATGAAAGATCATTCAGCATAATTCATGTACTAATGCAAGCAAAGTATCTGCTGAAATATCTGACGGAAGTGATATCTGCAAGCCATTCTTCTCAATACGAATATCTGAGTTTGATCTTGAGACAGCTACAGGTACTATTGCAGGTTCAGATTCCAAACACTGCTCCCGGACTTTACGAAGGCGTTAGGAATATGTCTTAATATTGATCCCGTTCTGAGAACAGTATGCTGCTACGGTCATACCGCTTTCCTGCTGTGCTTTAATCTGCTCCGTCCATTCCCGCAGCTGTACATCTCGCTTGACAGTGGTAATAGCTGTCGTTGTTTCCATTTCCGTATTCCTCCTATGTCTAATTTAGTCCAGTTTACTCCATAGACTATTTTAGATACTCTAATTTAGTCTATGGAGCTGCTTAGACTTTATTATATACCAGATTCCTTTTGGGAGGAATACGTCCTTTATTTGACGCTTACTAAGTAACAAAGATGAGGGCACGCAAGGAGAATATAGTGCAGAGTTGATAATGATAAAACCTCCTCAGAGCAACATACTCTGAGGAGGTTTTATTGTTAAATATAAAAATAAGTGGTTGACAGATTTTTGTCAAAAATACAAGCCCACAAATTCCTATTCTAAGCCGTTTGCGGGCTCTGATTTTGAGGCGAGGGGAATTGAAAAAGGAGAAAGGCTTTTAGTGATTTTTGCTAAAATGCGAAAATGGCTGTGTTTTGCGGTATTTTGCGATTTTACTTTTAGTGATTTCATGTGTTTTTTAGTAGTTTTTGGTGCAAATAAGTGGTAAACAAGTGGTTGAAATGACTCTATTCTACGTAAAAATATAAAAAAGTTAGTACCGAATAAGTGGTAGGATCCTGGCGGAGCTTCTTTTGTTAGTTTTGCATTAAAAGCAAATTCAATATAATAATGACAACAGCCAGAAAGTTGACCAAACGAATAATTCATCTAAGTTGCTGTGACAACTGGAAATTTATCGTATGATAAGAGAGGCTCTTGATCAGCATAGAAGTGATGTTTCAGCATATAAGTTTAAACCGTCTTGCTATCGGCAATACAGTATTTATCTAACACATTGTTGACAACAGGACATACTTTATCCGCTTGTTAAAAATGGACAGTAATCATATACTATCCGCCTGAAAAAGACTTCAACGTTTTTTCAGGCATTTGTATTCTAAGGAAAAGTTGGCTTAAACTGAAATCAGGACTATAAATACTTCTATATGCCGATATTGGCATAATATCTTTAATGCACATAAAAAATGCTATAGAGTAATGTACTCTATAGCAAATATAGATCAAAGGATTTTTCCAGCAAGGTAACATTCTTTGATATAATCTCTTGACTGATAATAAAAGTCAGTATTGTAGTTGGAAATGGCATCACTGATCCAGGAATTATAGATATCTACAATAGATTTCGCAGAAAAATCAAATTCTATGTCCTCAATCAGTCTTTCATATACTGCACCAATAGTCCAGTAATCAGGAATTATATATTTGCACGATGAAACATTGTCAAAATCTCCATCTGGTATTGAAAGCATTTCAATGTACCTGTCTGCAACAGAATCGATCACTTCACAGTGAAGAATGTCTGCATTATGGTAGATCCTGTCAATAGTCTTTTCACCAAGCAAATTGACAATAGTACTTCTTTTCTGATGGCACTTTCTTCCGATAAACTCAATAAGACTGCAAGTATAAAATAAAGGAGAATCGTTCTTATTCATTCACTTCATATCCTTTCAAGAATTTGAGTGTAGAAAGAGCTTTAGCAGTGTGGAAACTGATCTGATGTGTCGGTTTCTTGAATTTTGCGAGTTCCCAGAAAGCAGCTCTTGTGATCTTACCATCGACATAGTCCTGAACATAGCTGAAAATAGTGTCATTAGCCATCGGACCTTCAACAATATCATAGTCATGAGGATTTCCGAGGCGGCAGCTTGTAATAAAATCGAGCCATTCTTCACTCATTTCAGGGAAAGTCAGTGTTTTAAGGCTATCATTCGGCGTAAAATTATATTCATTTACAAAACCAGTTCCAGTGTATCTCGTTGCCCATCTTCTGGCTTGTTCTGGGAAAATAGTACAATAAAATCCAAAATAGAAATCCTTATTATACTTTGCAGTCCTTATTTCAGGAAATTCAACTATTTGATTGCTTCCGTGATATAGAATCCTTGTATCCATAATTGCTCCTTATTTAGTGCGCATATCAGCAAGATCGCATAAAAACTTCATTTGATTTAGTATAGCACATTTGACCAGAAAATTCAAGTGCAACAAAATGGAACTTTAAATAATATATGTAATTAGTGAACAAAATTCGACCTCCTATGGCTTAAAATAAACCATAGGAGGTCTTAACTATGTGGGTAGGTGTTATTGTGCGTTTATTGCTGCGGTTATCTCATCAAGCAGTTCCTGAAGATCTCTGATATCCGTATTTCCTGCGACGAGAGTACTTCCAAGCAGGGAAGACGGAGTCCAGTATGCGTCAGTAACATTCTGACGTACTGAAAAAGCTGACTGCTCTCCAAGAGCAACTACAGCAGGAGATGATTGAACTTCATCTGATTTCATAGCTTCTGTATTTGAAGGACATTCGCCTGTGACCTGGAATCTCTTTACCTGATTGTCATAGTTTGAGACCCATTCGGCAAATTTCACTGCCCAGTCGGGGTAATCTGTGCCGGAGTATACACCTACATATTTATAGCCCATGAATCCTGATATCTGCACCTGATCGCCGTTTACGGTATGGGTACAAATCTGTAAAGCAATAAAGTGAAATATGCAATACGATAGTAAATCAGGCTGACGTTGATTGCTTTTGAAAGTATATTGAAAGAATCTATTAAACATTATTACATTAATACAGCAATCCCCGAGCAGTGGCTCGGGGATTGCTATTAATCATTCTGATATACGGTTTATGAAACTGCGCTTATTCGTCAAGCTTTCCGACCACTACTCGCCGCTGGGCACCATCGTCGGTACAGGTGATGAGCGTTATGCGGCTGTCGCCCTTGTCGTCAAGCACCCATGTGTCAGCGGGGGCAACTATAAAGCTGTCGCACACGGTATAGTTATATCTGTTTTTCTGTCTGTCGAAGAGAGTTATCTTCATGCCCTTTCTGGCGTTTTTCAGTTCGTTGAAGTACTCCTTATAAATGGTGCTGCTGTGGGCTGCAATGCAGTAATTGCCCTCACCAGGGGCTCCGGTACCGGTGAAGTGTCCGGCTGCCATTGCGATGGTGGCGCTGTCCGTCCCTTCAAGTACGGGTGCCTTTATCCCGAGTTCTGCAATCTCTATGACCGGATTCTCCTGCATCAGTTTGTACTTCTGATACTCCCGTAAGATCTTTCTTCCGCCGAAGAAGACTATCATTGCAATTCCTGAAGCCATTGCAATGAGTCCTACCGCAAACAGGACCCATTGCTTTTTTGCGGGCTTCTGTTTTTCCGGCGTTGTCTTACTGCTCATCTCTTCTACGGCGGATGACTCCGGACTTCATGACTGCTACGAAGCCGAAGCAGGTCAGCATGAATGCTCCGACCGCAAGAAGAAGGTTTTTAAGAGAGTTGTTGCCTGTCTGTGGCAGGTTTACCATGTTCTCATCGGAGGTTATTTCACCTGAGTCGATAGCAGCAGCTTCTGTGTATGAATCCAGTTCCTTGCAATCTGCATCTTCCATCACGATAGTGACCTTGCCGTCTTCACTGTCCTGTACCTTTGATGTTATTGGAAGGATGCCTGTTCTGCCTACTTACTTCCGCATTACTGAAAAAGAAAGTGCAGATATAAAAATGGAAAAAAGCTCCGCAGAGTAACACACTCTGCGGAGCTTTTTAATTGTTAAATAAAAAAATAAGTGGTTGACAGCCTTTTGTCAAAAAAGCGAGCCCACAAATGCCTATTCTAAGCCGTTTGTGAGCTTTTATTTTGAGACGAGGAAAATTGAAAAAGCAGAAGCACTTTCAGTGATTTTTGCTAAAATGTGAAAATGGCTGTATTTCGCGGTATTTTACGATTTCACTTTTAGTGGCTTCAAGTGATTTTTAGTAGTTTTTGGTGCAAATAAGTGGTAAACAAGTGGTTGGAATAGCACTATTCTACATAAAAACGGAATGTGGCTGCTCAAAATAAGTGGTCATATCCCGACGGAGTTCTCTTTGTATATTTTGCATTAAAAGAAAACTCAATATGCGAATTGTAATTTAATATGTAGCTCCGGTGCGTTTTTTCGTCCATTGCTTCATATGGTGAAATCACCGAAATATAAGGCTGTGCTGTTTGGATAGACTGGCGGAAGAGATGGCTTGATTATGATACCGTTCATACAGTGTTGAATTCATTTACAAAGGAAGCAGCGTACTTCTCTATGACGTTTCTATTACTGAAGATACAACCGTAACTTACACGAAAGTCGAGGCTAAAGAGCCTACATACACTGAAGAAGGAAACACGGAATACTACATTGGTTCTGATGGACTTTACTATGTTCTTGAAGGCGATGAGTATATTGTTATAGGAGAAGGCTCATGGATCATCCCGATGCTTGTGGACGAACACGCAGGTATGCTCCCTGTTGACGAATACAAGGCAAACGGCACATATCCCACGCAGGAAGGCAAGGTTTTCGCAGGCTGGTTCGCTGACAGCGAGTATACAACTCCGTATATGCAGACCACCGGATATGCCTATGCGAAGTTCATCAACGAAAAGTGTATCACTGTGAAGTGGCAGAAGCGTCTTGACAATCCCGATCCGAACAAGACTGACATCAGACTTGTCAGCACTCTGGACTGCGGTGATTATGACAGCCTGCATTTTGTTCTGACATTTACAGATAACGGATTTGTTATCAAGGACGGACAGATCACTCGTTTGTATGATAGTCTCGACGGTTTTGTAAACGGTGAGAATGTTTCGTATACTCCCGATATATTCTGTGAAGATTCAAAGTATTTCGCAGCCTATACCATAACAGGAATGCCTAACTCACTTTATGACACTTCGCTGACTGCTCAGGTATATATCATAACACTTGACGGAACAAGAGTTGAAGGAACACCGCTTACATTCAAAGTCGCTGATGATCAGAGCAATAACTAAATTATAAGGAGATTTGTAAAATGGAAAAGAAGTATGTTACTCCCGCTATGGAGATTACTGAATTTGAAACAGAAGATGTCATCACCACCTCCGGTGGAATCCCGACTGGCGGTTTCGGTAACGGAGACAGCGGTGAAGGCAACTGGAGCGGACTGAACGGTTAATAAGTTTTTAACGGCAGGCAGCGGTTACGCTGTCCTGCCGTTTTCTACATTTATGATAGTTCTGCCGGAGCTTTCTGTTTTTTCAGATTTTACATCTGATCAAGCTCATTTTGACTTGTTGTTATGACATCTTCGCAGTCGAAAACAACGATCTCTATCTCGGGTGGTGAATACTTATCCATCAATAGACCTCCTTTGTGTTATTCTGATATTATCTGTTCAGGAAGTTGTAGCGTGATCTGCATTAACATACTCATTTGCAGCGATATAATATGCTGTGATAGCCTTCGCCATTTTCAGATTTTTGTCAGATACGCTGTCTTCGTCACTTATGTAATTGTTCATGACACGGTAAACCCATGAAAGTGCGGAGAGTGAATAGTTTTTGTCTTTTAAAGTGATAGTATAGTTTTTCGCAAGCTGATCAGGTGTTAATTCTGTGATCTCAAAATAAGACGGATAAGTCGTTTTATTTACTTTTGTACTTGCTTCCGAAATTAAACTGCCTGATTTTGTTTTAGCAGCAACGCCTTTTATGTACAGACGTATAGCTGTTCTCGAATCAAGAACAAGAGAGATCTTAGCTTCATTTGAATCAAAATTTGGAGCATATTGATCAAGCATTCCGAGTCTGATAAGATCATCTTCTGAGATATCGGTCTGTTTAAGGTAAGCCTCAAGTGATTCAGCAAATCCGTGGTCTCCCTCATAGAAATAATCAGCGGATGCAGAGCCAAAAACTTTTGTTGCTTTTATAAGAGTAAGAGCTTCAGGTTCAGTCACATTTTTGAGAGCGGATTCAAGATAATCAGAAACTGAATAAGGCTCAGAAGTATAGATCACTTTATCTTTTTTTACCACCTCAGCGACTATTTTTTCGTTCAGGTCTTTTGCGTAAACATGGGCGGTCACACAATATTTGCCGTTCTTCTCGGTGAATTCAACCATCTGTCCGTTTTCAAGACAATTGCCGGTCAGCAAGACCTTGTAATCAGCAGCTTCATATGCTGGGATCAATTCATTAAGATAGAAATTCAGGCCAAGAGTATCGCTGAGAGTTAACGAAATATTATTAATATATTTGAGATGATCGTCCTCAACAACGATGATTTTTCCGTTATTCTCAGTGTAAGCTCTGCCGTTTGTAACAGGATCAATTCTTGTAACCGTATAATTCTGAACTGTAAATTTAAACTCGCTTACAACGTCGTATCCGATAGGAGCTGTGTCCTCAATAAGTGTGTATTCGCCGTCTGCAAGTCCGATAAGTGTTACTGTATTTCCGTCAAATGTTATTCTGTCAGTACTTTCTGTAATTTCGCTGCTGTTAACGACAATACCCTTCAGATCAGCACCCTCATCGTTTGTAATGAGAGTAAACTTAGCTTTGCCAGCTTCCTCAGGTATCTCCTTTGCACCGAGAGCCTTCTTATCGATAACAATAGAGCCCTTCTTAACATTAAGGAGATGAGTGTAAGGTCTGCTGCCTATTATTCTGCCGTTATTCATCAGAGCAACAGCACCGTCTTTTATAATGACAGTTCTTGGTTCAGCTTTTTCGTAAATAGTAGGTGCTTTTAATTCTTCAAAGATATACTCACCGTCCATGAGTCCTCTGAGTGTCTTAGGATTAGCGTCGGTGGTATGCCATGTTATGGACTCACCAACTTCAAGAGTATCTGCACCCTCTATAACTGTTGCTGCCTTGTCAGAAGCCTTCTTGAATGTCAGCTTCACCTCAGAACCCTGATAAGTTCCATAAGGATCTGTATTTTCCTCTATGTCATAGAACTTATAGAAATCTATCTCGGAAATTTCGTCCATAACGATGATCTCATTACCGTTCTTTACTGAAGCACCTGTTGTGTAAGCTTCGTTTACTGATACCTTGCCATTCTCAACAACAAATACTAATTCGGATTCTACCCTTGTATATCCGTTAGGAGGATCGGTTTCCTCCAGGATGTACTCACCGTCATCAAGAGTTGAGATATCAACACTACCGCCTGTAAATGAGAGTGTCTTCTTATCTGTTGAGAGAATTGCTGTATTTTCATTTAGTACAGCCTTGCCGTCTGTAGTATTGGGCTTTATTTTAACGTCGATCTGTGTGATCTCTTTGTTACCCTTGTCGCAGCGGATAGTGTACTCTGTTCCGTCATCAAGTGTGACAACGTAGATACCGTCATACATACCGCATATAACAAGCTTATCTTCTGCTGTACCACTGTATGTGTAAACGTTCTGTTCAGTGATGTCGTTTATCCACTCATCATTTACTGTTATATGATTGAGTGTCTTACCGCTCAATGTGAACGACTGATTACCGTCGAGAGTGATCTCAACAGACTTGTCATTGTTATCTTCGGTGTCGTAATTAACATCAACAAAAGCCTTGATCCTGTTCTTCGCATTATCATTTGTGCCGACAACTGAAATATTGTCCAGTGCCTTGCCGTCTGATCTTGAAAGCTCGAACTCAGCACCCTCGATAATGTTTCCGCCTATGTCAGCCTTGCTGATCTTAACTGTATGGATGTCGTCATAAAGTGTAATTACATTTTCAGTAGTTCCTTCATCGCCGCCCTTGAGAACAAGTCTCTCGTTTCCGTCTTCATCATCTTCAAGATCTACATAGAATACTCTTGAGTCAGCAGTTGACATACCTAATGGAGTCTCTGCTTCTTCAAGTTTGTATTCACCACATGGAAGACCTGTAAATATTACGGTGTCGCCTGTGGAATAAAATTCAAATGCTGTTGACGGGTATTCTGCCACATTCTGGATATTGTTTATATTCAACTTATAAGGAGAAAGCTTTGCATCTGCAATATCTGGCTGTATGCTGCTTCCGTCCTCTTTGAAGAATACTTCGTTCTTGGCACAGACATTAGACATATCAGTAGGAATACCGTCGCTCATACCTGTAAGTCTGAGCTTAGCACCAACGACAGGTATCTCAACTGAATCGTTTGATTTGCTTGTCTTGCGTACAGCAACTGTGAAGAATTCATCAACAGCTGTTACCGAAGCATCTTCCCAGTCTGACTTGTTTGCAGTAAAGACATATTCAGGATTGTCGGAAGAAACCTCACCGTAGAAGATAGAAAGCTCTGTCTTCTTTATCTTCTGGTGTCCGTCAGGAGCATATACCTCAGAGAGTTCATATTTACCGTTCGGGAGGCCATAAAGTTTAAGGTCTTCTTCAACTGTCTCCCACAGTATCTCAGTCTCTAAGATATCAGGATTGCCTTCACTAAATTCTTTCCCTTCAAAGTTTGATGTGACTCCGAGGAGATCAGCATCAGGTTTTTCAGGTTCAACAAGTGTGAGCTTAAGCTGTGCACCGAGCACTCTTTCATCGTTGCTTTCTGCATTATATTCTGAACCTGTTGTCTCTTCGATGTGTGTTGTGTCATTTATTTTTCTGAATGTAACGTCATTCTTGACTTCAATAACTTCGTTAGTGAAGCTGATAACGTTTGTACCGCTTGTATTATCAAGAGACAGCCATTCATATTCAGCAGGATCAGCTATGTCATCTGTTATGAACTTAACATCGGTAACTTCAAATACGCCGTCATATTTAAGAAAGAGAAGATTGTTGATATCAACAGCTTCCTTGAAAGTGATAGTCGCTGTCTTGGATGCGTCATCATATACAAAGCTGCACATTCCGTCCTGGAACTTGCCGCCTGAAACGTGAGCACCCGTAGGTGCATAAGAATTGATCTTATATTCAACATTTGAAGGTGCTGCGGTCATTGAAGCGATTATCTTCTTTACATTTGCATAACCTATAGTACCGTCAAAATTATCATATGAAATAAGAGTATTTCCATTGCTGTCATCTACGCTGTATCTATGCTTACCGCCGTCAAGATCACGGCCTTTTCCCATTTCAAAAGCAGTTCTGCCAAGAACAGGTGTAAGCTCTTCTGTAACGGTGAAGTACTGCTTAACACCTTCACGCTCCTTGCTGCAATTATCAGGAGCAGATTGCTCTATTATATAATAAGTATCCGGAGCAAAAGATTTGCTAAGTCCGACAGAACCGGTCATGTCAGGTCTGATATTGTCGATGTAAGGAGTTATATCGTCTTCCTTGAAGATCTGGAGAACAGCACCGCTTATAAAGTTGTTGTCCTGATCTACATTTGCAATACGTATCCTGCACTTGTCATTCTTGTTTACAATGTTTATGACTCTTCCGCTTGGAGAATCAGCATTTATTTTTTCCCATTCTCCCGTATTTTCCTTTTCGTTGCCGAGACGATAGCCGTTTTCAGCAGCGTCTATTTCAAACGGGAGATCTCTTATAGGATTGCCGTGAGCGATCGAACGCTTGTAGAACACTTCCTTGCCGTCAGCATAGCCCTTTATGATAACGATATCACTTGAAGTGATATCATATCCTTCAGGAGCTTCTGTTTCGATGATCCTGTATACCTTTAACTTATCCGATGCATTTACTGCATAAGGAAGAGCTAATTCCATATCACTTGAACGGAAAGTTGCCTTTACAGTCGCAGCAGAGTCCCATTTCCATGATGATACGCTCTTTGCAGTTTCACCATCTTTTGGCATCTTGCTGTAGATGTGGATAGAAGCACCGTTGTAGGTGTATATTTCTTCTACGAAACCGATATTGGCTCCTATGAGAGGCTCTCCTTCGGCATCAAGCTTGTTCACTGTGAATGCCTGTTCATCAATGAACTCAAGTTTTGTTTTAAGACTGCAGCTTATATCAAGAACTGTGCTTGCCGCATCTCCCTTATACTTAACGATGTAGTTAGCAGAGACAGGCTGTATAGCATCTTTTATGCTTGCATCAGCTTCTTCATCAGCATATCTTACAGTAGTAATTGTTCTTTCAGTATCATTATTTACTGTTACTATGATCTTTTTATCATTATATGTAAAAGTGCCGTCATCATTTTCAGTGAGCGGAGATAAGGATGAATCGTAATAAAGCTCATCTTCAACAAATGAAAATCCACTGGGATCCAACTCATTTCCAAGCTTTATGACACTGTTTATAGTACCATCGTTCTCGTTTATCTCAATACTGTATCTGTCTCCGTCAAGTTCATAATAACCGTTTACAGGTTTTACAGATGTGCCGTTATAGACTACGGTGTATACTTTGTCATCAGAATCGATTTCGATAAATTCAAAGTCATCTGCAAGTTCATCATCAGATACGGCAATACCATTTACATAAGCCTTTATGATATTGCCTTCAGCATCAACGTCGAAATCCAATTCATTACCGCCGGCTTTGTAAGTGTTTTGGGCAACAGAAAGCGGTGAAAGCTTTACAGTTTCAATGACATCAGAAAAAGTGTTGTCTTTATAAAGGTTAAAGATAACTATGTATGCTAAAATAAAACTGAGCCAGTTAGCCTCAAAATGATAATAAAAAAGTGAGCCACTAAAAATAAAAATCCTGTATAATAAGAGAAAGAGCTTGTGTACAGGAGGAACAAGGAGTGGCAATAGCAATGGAGATCTATGAAAAGATCAGATATTATCGGGAGCATACTGACTACAGTCAGCGTAGTGTAGCGAAGATACTTGAAGTATCACGCAATACAGTAAAGAAATACTGGGAAGGGCAGACCGTTCCGTGGGAACGAAAGCCCGGCAGCGGCAGGAAGAACGATATCATTACCGATGAAGTCAAAGCCTTCATAATAAAATGCATAGAATCTGATAAGAAAGCACCACGGAAACAGCACCATACAGCTCATAAGATATACGAACGTCTGGTTGCTGAATACGGCTTTGAGGGCTGTGAAGCCTCTGTAAGGCGAACTGTAGCGGAACTACGCTGCAATATTCATGATATCTTTGTACCGCTGTCATACGAACCAGCCGAAGCTGTACAGGTAGACTGGGGTGAAGCAACAATCATCCTCGATGGCTGCAAACAAAAGATACAGATATGGTGTATGCGTGAATGCTACAGTGGAGATATATTTGTTACTGCCTTCTATCGGCAGAATGAAGAAAGCTTTCTTGAAGGAATAGTAAAGGGACTTGACCATTTTGGAGGAACTCCGCAGAAGATCATCTTCGACAACGCTCGTGTTGCTGTAAAAGAAGGCTTTGGACATCATGCCAAAGCTACGGATAAGTATCTTGCACTTTCGGCACACTATTCGTTTAAACCGTTTTTCTGCAATCCTGCACAGGGTCATGAAAAAGGTCTTGTAGAAGGTCTGGTGGGTCTTGTCAGAAGAAACTTTTTCGTGCCTGTGCCGAATATATCAACCATAGAAGAGCTCAATACAAAACTGCTTGAATATTGTAGTATGTACAGGGACCATAAGATATCCGGCAAAAGCATGACTGTAGGCGAAATGGCAAATAATTGTAAAGAACGCTGGATACCTTTACCACCGTATCGCTATGATACTTCAAATACGCTTCAGGTAAAAGCTGATGATTTCTCCCTTGTGAGATTTGATCATAACAAGTATTCTGTGCCTTATCAATACAGCTCCAAAAACATAACGGTTAAAGGCAGCGGCAATAAGGTGAGAATGATGTACAATGGAAATATCATAGCAGAATATTATCGTGATTATCACCACAACTGCACTCATTACTGTCTCGAACACTACATAGGACTTATCGAAAGACGACCAAGAAGCGTTTACAATGCTGCGCCGATAAAGGAGACTGTTCCTAATGAATTCTATCAATTTCTGATGAAACTCGATAATCCTAAAGAGATCGTTAAAGCATTGAGGCTGTATCTTGATACAGGAACGGAATTATTGAAATACCTGGAATATGCAGATTCCTATGAT
>ERZ795051.4791-NODE-4791-length-12378-cov-10.893776_pt1 | contig 12378 bp, 9 predicted proteins | sample MGYA00375135_ERZ795051 | MGnify/ENA primary metagenome ERZ795051 (study PRJEB30180, sample SAMN05720222) | activated sludge metagenome | isolation source: Anaerobic digester | place: Japan | collected 2015-05-26 ... | reverse complement strand
TTAGCCACGGCAGCGGCAGCGGTGTGAGGCGGAGCCGTGTGTTCACGCCCTGCGCCATTTCGTCCGTCGGCGGATAAATGTCCGCGTAATGCCGCGAGGATATGAACAGGTAGAGCTTGCGTGCCGCCAACTCGACCAGTTTGGCAGGCTGCGAGCGCCATAGATGCAAGGCCTGGTCGCGGAAATAGCAATCTACATCCGCCCAATGCGGCTCGCGACCTGTAGCTTCACGGTATACCGTTTGTGTATCGTCGTGCATCAGCTCGCGCGCGGCGCTGACGCCGGGGATTGGAGTATATAAACCGGTAGAATTAGCGTAGTTGCCCTGCAAGAGTGTGATGCCGCCGCCGGCCTGGACCGGGAAAAAGCCGCCCCCGCTGGCATACCAGTTGTGTATCGTGGCCGGCGCGATAATCGCGGCCGCCACCACCGCCGGCAGCAGGGCTTTACCCACCCGTAGCATCAGCCCGGTGTGCGCGGCGTCCGACGTCGCAAGGCCGGCTTTTGCCGCACCCGGGCACCCTTTTGATTCTTCCGGCACACCATCGGCCGGCGCACGGCGGGAACCGCATATCGCGAACAACCATACCGCAACCGCCGGCAGCAACAGGACCGCCGGCGCGTACGCCACGGCCAATAGGCCGAGTGCGGCGCCCACTGCCAGCAGCCGCTGCCATGACTGGCGGTTCTGCACGCGCACCAGTGCGGCCCACACCAGAACAACCAGCATTAGATGTAGTGAGCTGGCCAGTATCCGCAACATGGCCGACGCCGGTTCGAGCAACGCCAAGTACAACCCCGCAGCCAGCAGCGCCACGCCCGCCCCGAAGCGCCCGCGGCAGACTGACGCCAGTAAAACCACTGCCGCCAGGTCGCCCAGCATTTGCAGTACATAGACTAATGTCGTTTGTGCCCCCAGCCACCGTATACCGCCCAGTAGATATGGGTATAGCGGCGCGGAAAAGAACGGATGATCCAGAACCACTTTGCCGGCCGCAATGTCGCCCGCCCACTCCCAGTAGACTCGGGCGTCGTTAACCGGCTGGAGGGCCAGCGGCGTCCCGCAGTATCCGGCCAGAATAATGCACCGAATTATCAGCCCTACCAGGCAAAGCCCGATCAGGAGTTGCGTGAAATGCCGGTCAATCCAGGACGCTTGCGGTTCGCGACCTGTTGCCCCGCCTTTAGCCGTGGTCATTGAGCGAGCGCGGCGTTCGGCGTCGCTTTTCGCCACTCCGGCCGCACGCGAAGTTTTCTGTCGTTTCATCCAACCTTCCGCTGACGTCCGCCCTCGCAACCGACGCTATATTTCAAGCGCGATGTCCAGAGCGACCGCCGAATGCGTCAAAGCTCCCACCGAGATGCGATCCACGCCGGTGGCCGCGATCTCGCCCACGTCTTCCAGTCGCACGCCGCCGCTGGCTTCCAATTCGAGCCGACCTTTAAGCCCCAAATCATCGCGCAGCTTCACGGCCGCCCGCATCTGCTCGCGCGAAAAATTGTCGAGCAACACGACGTCGACCCGCCCCACTTTGCACACCTCGGCGAATTGCTCCAGATTATCAACTTCAACTTCCACAAAGTCCGGCGAAAGCGCCGCCTTGCCGGCCGCACCGCCCTTTTTGCATTCGGTGATCGCGGTCCGCGGCACGCGCTCCAGCCAGCGCGTCAGCGTATCCCGCAGTCGATCGATTGGAACGTCGGCCAAGTGGTTGTCCTTGATCAAAATTGCGTCGTACAAGCCGAAACGGTGATTCTCGCCCCCGCCGGCCCGAACGGCGTATTTGTCCAATTGCCGCCAGCCCGGCAGCGTCTTGCGCGTGTCGAGGATTTTCACGTTCGGATTGACCGCCCGCGCCGCGCTGACGAACCGGCGCGTGAGCGTCGCCACGCCGCTCATCCGCGTAAGAAAATTGAGCAGCGTCCGCTCCACCGTCAGTACGCCCGAGCGCGGTCCGCGCACTACCGCCACACTCGTGCCGGCCTCGACCTGCGCCCCGTCGGCGAATTCGCCTGCGGCAGGTGATTCCGGGCGAAATTCCAGCGTGCAATTCAACCGCTCGGAAAAAGTCCGGCAGATCACCGGCCCCAGCGCCAGGCCGCAAATCACGCCCGCCTGCCGCACCACGACACGTCCCACCACTTCCGGATCCGACCCCGCCGTCAGCCGCGAAGTGATATCGCCGGCCGTTCCCAAATCCTCTTCACACGCCGCCGCAACAAGCTGAAGCGTAAGCGCTGACCACATAAATCACCCTGCGCGCCGCCAACCCAACAGAGCCGAGGCGCATTGCCGAATCGCTCGCACCGGAGATGCTGTCTGATAGCCCACTTCCATGAGAACTATTTTTCACCCGCCGACGCAGGACGCCGCTTGAAAAACGCTTCCAGCCGCTGCGTGTGTTCGGGCGCCGCGGCGGCCGTGCCTTGCAGCAGGGCTTCGTACTCGAGCTGCCCATCCAAGGTGGCTGTCCACGCCCGATTGAGGGCACGTTTTATCAGCGCCACCGCTCGCGGCGGCTGCCCGGCCAGCTTCTCCGCCAGCTCACGCGCCGCCGGCGCCAGCTCCTCATCCGGCACAACGCGATTGACCAGCCCCCAGCGCAGCGCGTCCTCCGCGCTCAGGTCTTCTCCCAGCAGACACAGCTCGGCCGCCCGCGCGTACCCCACATGCTGCACCAGCGTCAGCGTCGCCGCACAATCCGGCACGAGGCCCAGGTTCACAAAAGCCATCCGGAACGAAGCGCTGCGCGCCGCGATCCGCAAATCCGCCGCTAACGCCAGGCTGAACCCCGCCCCCACGGCCGGCCCATTCACCGCCGCCAGCACCGGCTTCTCCATGGTCCGTAGCCGCACGATCAGCGGGTTGTACCGCTGCCGCAGAATAGCGGCAAAATCAACCCCATCGCCGCTCTGCCGCATGGCCCGCAGCTCTTTGAGATCCTGCCCGGTGCAGAACCCGCACCCGGCCCCGGTCAGCACGATACAGCGTACCTCTTCATCCCGCTGCGCCATCCGCAACGCCGCCCCGAGCTCTGCGCACGACGCCTCATTCATCGCGTTAAGCGCATCCGGCCGGCTCAGAGTGATCGTCATCACCCCCCGCTCCGCCGCCGCTTGTACGGTAGAAAACGCCGCCATGCCCGGCATCTTACCGGGCGTCGCCCCCCGACAGAAGCCCGAACGTGTGCGTCGGGCGAACCGCGGTGTCCGTTGAACAACCGCTAGAGCAGAGCCGGGGCGTGTCGCCCCGGAATGCCGCCAAGCATCTCGCATCAGCGCGCTGCCCGCTCGGCGCCCCTGAGACGGGGCCGGCAAGGGCACTCTATTTCATAAAAAAGAGCGACGGGCGACGGCGCCTTGCGGCGCTCACCCGTCACTCATATACGGAACAACCTCCACGTTGCCGGTGGAAGAGGTTTGCTGAACCCTTAAATAAGGTGGGTGGCCGCCGTCGATCCTGACCTAGCGCTCGCAGGCGCTGCCGTCGGGACGGAGACTGCTGCGGTCTCCCTAGGTTCAGCTTAACGGTTCGCGCAAACGAATTCTTCCTGTCGCACAACGCAGGGGCCGGTCCATTTTGGTCCCTGTTCCCGCCTCAAGTATAGCCTTCCGCCAAGCTAAAACCTAGCAAAAATGCACATGTTTTTTCGGCCTCGCGTCCGCGCCGCCGCGGAACGCAAGTTGCCAAGTTCGACATTGCTCACGATTTTTTCTTGGCAGGCTTGACAAGCACCTCCACACTTTTCACACGCCCGCTTTCAACCTGGAACCGGCCCTCGAAGAGGGTGGCGTCCTTGGCCGTGCAGAGCACCGCCTGTCGCCCGCTGCGCCGGAGCGACCACTCGCCCGCGGTGATGATGCGCGGCAGCGCGCGCACCAGCATTTCAGGCGGCAACCAATCATCTTCGTCGGCCTTGAGCTGCTCGCTCGCGGCGGCCGTCAAAAACTGCTCGAAAGTGTCGAAGTACTGTCGCTGACTGAAGGCGCGCGCATAGAAGCTCGTGACCATTGAAACGAGCGCCTCCGTTTCGAGCCGCGCCGTCGGGTCTTCCGACAGCCCCAGCCAGTACGCGTCAAAGTGCTTCTGAAACGCCTGTAAGTCGTCGCCGAAGTTGGCTACCCAGGCCCGCTCCCAGTTCTGCTTGCGTGAAACCGCGGCCAAGAAGTTCGCGAACGCCTGCTGGTATTTGCCCTCGTCGCCGTGCGCCAGGAACTGCACCATGGCCCAGGCCTGATCGTAGTTGTGCCCGGCCTTTTCGTGCGCCAGGCCGATGTGGGCGTTCCAGGTTTCAAGGCTCATCTGCATCATGTCGCGCAGCGGGCGGAACTTGCCGTCAGCCACAGCGCCTTTCACCTGGCGCAGGCGCGCGGGCGGAATTAGCCCCGTGTAGAACGCGTCACCGGTGAAAATGCCCTCGGCGAAATACTCCGCCAGGCCCTCGTTGGCCCAGGCCGGCAGCTCGCGACCGATGGCCGCGTCGGCGAACTGGTGGAAGCCCTCGTGCTGGATGACGTGCCAGGTCTCGGTCGAAAGCGGGTCGCGGACGAAGGCCAGCAGCTTGTCGCCCGAGTACAAACCCGCCGTGCCCGGTTCGCCGCCCAGCGTGAAATAGGTCCCTGAATTCTGCACGAGGTAGAGCGGCAGCCGCCGATCAACGCGCCTTCCCATGCCGGTCGTGCGCCGGTTGTACTCTTCGGCCATCAGCGTGATGTGGTGCACGACGGCGCGGGCTTCCGCCGGAGCTAAGTCGGTGTGCAGAACATAGTACTTTGTCTCATAGGTGTGCAGATCCGTCGGCGCGGCGGGCGGCGCACCGCGGCCATCGCTCGCCAGCAGCAATGCGGACAGCAGCGCGCATCCGGTAAGCAGCCCACAACTAAAACGCAAACACAACATATGAGCTTCCTCCCTTTCGTTCAGTCCGCCGCGCGTCAATTCACGCGCGCCGGTCAAAGAACTCTCGCTGACCTCCGGAGCTCTTCGGGCGGGCCGACGCGCCTTCTTGATCCCTCGATCCCTAGATCCCTTGATCCCTCTTTCAGCTTGCGTCTGGCGCCAACGGTTACCGAGCTACGTCAGCTTCGCGTCGCAACGGCAGACCAACTCGCCGCAGCCGGGACAGCCGCCGGTGAACTTGGCGATGGCTTGCTCCAGATCCACGCCTTCCACATTGGCCAGCGTGACCAGCCAGGCGAAGACGTCGGCGAACTCGGCCGGCAGGTTTTCGCGGTCATGCTTGGCGATGGCGCTGGCCAGCTCGCCGACCTCCTCGGCGAACCACAAAAAGGTCTTGGCCGATCCGCGGCGGCGGTCCTTATCGGAATACATTCGGTCGATCAGTTGCTGGAACTCACGGATTTGCAAGAACACCTGCCTTTCCACGATTTCTTACGGCCGATTTGGGGCCGACACCGGTATACTTGCGGCGCAGAGTATACCGCGCTTGCAGGCTTGAGGCTGCTCGTGCCGTGGGACGCACGACTCGTGCTTAAGGGCTGCGCGACCGACCGCTACCGTAGGGGGCGCGTCGCGGCGGCCGGTGGGTGAGCTATGGCATTCGAAATATCGACCGTCCAGATGTGGGAAGGCGACAGCGAGGACCGCCCGGGCATCCTGTCGGACCAGCTTGCGGAGATCATGCGGGCCGGGGCGTCTTTGGAGATCATCGTCTCGCGCCCCAGCCCCCGGCCGGGCGGCCCGTGCAAAGTGCTTCTGGGTCCGCTGCGCGGCGAGGAGGAGGCTCAGGCCGCGCGGTACTCGGGTCTGACCCGCAACGGTGAACACTGGCTGCGCCTGGAAGGCCCGGACCGGCCCTGGCTGGCGGCGGGCATTGCGCGCACGGTCGCCGACCACGGCATTAACATCAGTTCCTTCACCGGCGCGGCCATCGGGCAGCGCTGCGTGATCTACATTTCGTTCGCGACCGAAGGCGATGCGCGCCGCGCGGCAAAGGTCTTGGAGCCGATACTCGGGTAACCCCCGAGAGCAGAGCCGGGGCGTGTCGCCCCGAAATGCCGCCAGAAGTTTCTCCTCTGCGCAACCAAGGCAACCGCCAAGACGCCGAAAGCGCCAAGACCGCAGAGAATAAGGTGCGGCGAGGCCTATCTCGTAATCGCCTATTTGTGAGTCTGCCGGCATCCGCGGCCTCACAGTGGCAAAGACGAAGACGGCAAACACGCTGGGCGGCGTCCAAAGCCGGCTAGCTGGATTCGTCCCTCTGCCACGTTGATTGATCGGCCGCCGTGTTGGTTGCAGGCCGCGTATCGCCCGGCGGCGCCGGCTGGCTACGGCGTGCTTTCCTCCGGCTCCAGTGCCGGTCCGCTGATCGGTTCAGCCGGCAGCGGCACAGCACGCAGGTGCGCCAGCGCGGCCGACAGCAGATCATCGCGCTGCCCACCGAACGCCTCGGGCGAGCCTTCGAAGCGAATGTCCGGTTCGATGCCGCGTTCGTCGAGCGGCTTGCCGTCGGGCAGCAGGTCGACCCATCGCGGCAGACTGACCGTGATGCCACCGCCCAGTTCCAGCATCATTGGATTACCGCTTGAGCCGCAGGTACGGTCGCCCATGGTCGTGACCTGCGGGCATTCGCCCATCATGGCCACGAACGACTCATTGCTGCTCATGCAGCGCTGCCCGATCAGCAGAACCACCGGCCGGTCGTAGCGCCAAGGACCGCGCGGCTCGATGCTGCGCGGTTTCTTGTCCGTGAGATCGGAGTGGCCGGGCCCGTCGCGGTACTGGCTGTAACCGTAGGTAATGGCGCGATCCGCAAAACGCGCGGCCACGAGTTGTGCCAGCGTTTCGTCGCCGCCGCCGTTCAGGCGCACGTCTACAATCAGGCCGCGCGTGCCGCGCATCTGCTCAAGGACTTCATCGCAGGCCCGCGGCAGACGTGGATTGCTCCATTCGGGAATGAATATGTAGCCAACATGGTCGTCCGTCACCGCCCAAGCCAGTCGCCCCACCCCTGAATTGATCTGCCCCAGCAAAACTGCCCAGGCGGCCGGATTCGCGTTGACGGGACGCAGACGACGGTAGACTTCGACCGGTACCCCATCGACGCTGACCCAGATATGCAGGTCGCGCAGCGGCCGCAGCATGCGGGCGCACACTTCAGCGAAGCTATCCGGATCGCCGGCAGCCAGGGCCTGGGGTCTGTACTGCTCGCGCAAGGCATTCCAGTCCACTTCCGGCCGCAGCACGAAACCGGCATAGCGTTCATCGTAAGTCTTCCACAACTTGTCGAAGGCCTGCTCGGCCAGGCGGGCGTCGAATGGCTTCTGCGCCGGCACGCTGCGGGCCTCAAAGGCATTGATGTACTCGGCCGTTTTTGCCGCAGTATTCACCACGAAGAACCGGCGTTTGCCGTCGCGCACGTCAACGTCAACCGTCATGTCCTCGCGCGGCGGGATCATGGCGTTGCCACCGGCCTGGTAGCTGGCGTTCATCTTGACGGTCGCCACCCGGCGCATCAGGCCCGCCAACTCCTTCCGGCCGGCCGCATGCACCGTCGCGGGCGGAAACAAGGTGGCGATCTCCCGGGGGTGGAAGCGCAGCCAAACGTGCGTGATCGGCTCCTGCTGTCCCTGGGGACTGCTCAGCGTGGCGGCGTCGCGCGGCACAATCACGGCCCACACCGCGCCGTCGGCACAGTGGCCGATCCCGACGTCCGCCGCTCCGGTCGCGATCTGTAACCGGTCGCCGATGCCGAACTTGAACTCAGTCAGCCCATAGATGTCGTCTTGTGCAAAAGTCCAGGCCCGCGCCCGCCCCGGATCGGTGTCGCCCGCCTCCAGAGTTGTCGGGTAGCGAGCGGCGAGGTCGACGCCGGCCTGGCTGGCTGGCGCGGCCGGTCCGGATGGGGCTTGCGCAGGTTGGGCGTCACGCGCCAGAGCAAGCGTCGAAAAGGCGCAAGTCCAGGCCAGGCACGCAGTTGCGCGGCAGAGCAGCAGCGACATTTCTTCTCCTTTCGTGGGCGACGGGGAGCGCGTGTTCATATTTTCATACGAAATGTCGCGCCGCAGCCCTCAAATGATTACGTGATTACGCCGCTCACCTAGATTGCATGCAGCACACGCCGCATGCTCTCCAGTGCGGCGGAGCCGGATCCTACTCGCACTTTTCAGGTTGCGTCGAACACGTGGACGCGGTTACGGCCCGAATGGCGGCGCTCACTGTCCGCAACCCTGTGATTCCCAGCAGCAATGCGCCGCCCACTATCGCGGCCGTCCACACGGGCCACGTCCCGTGCGGCATTGGTGACGCCAGCGCGAGGACGGGCGCCAACGCCAGCATCGCCCATGCTCCCACATTGTCTCGCCGCGACCAAAACAGTGACTCGCCCCAACTGCCGCACGCCCAGGACCAAAGCTGCGTCGCGCCGGTGAATAGCCAAACGAGCGCTACCTGTCCCGTCCACAGGCCACACAGGAAGCGCCAGCGCGGTCCGAAGTCCAGGACGTGGACGCCGCCGAGCAGCGCCGCGATCAGGACCGCGGCATACGCCCACGCGAGCCGAGCCGGCGGAACGCCACGTTGCCGCGTGCGGCTCGCGAAAAGCCAAAAACCCGCCAGGAGCGCGCCGACGTACAGGCCGGTACAGCGCTGACAGACAGGCAGCGCCGCGCCGTCAACAACGAAGCAGCGCTCCTGCCCGCACAGAAAGTCAAAGACCGCCGTCAGCGTTTCCATATGCGGCAGTGACAGACGATGGTGCGAATGCAATCCATTGCGCGAGGTCCACTAGGGCTTCGCGGGCTGCGTCGCCGCCGGGTCAATCGGGGGAATCGGCACGCGCGTCAGCTCCTGGCCCGCGGGCGAGAAGAAGACGATGGCCGAGAGCCTTTCGGAGTCTTGCATGAGTTTGAGAGCGACGCGCTGGCTGTCTGGCGAGAAGGTCGGCTGCGTCAGCAAATTGTCTTCGCTGTGCCAGGTACTAAGTAGTTCGCCGGCGGTGGTTACGAAGTAGACGTCGCGTTCCAGCTCGATAACGGCGTGGCGTCCATCCGGAGCGACGGCCAGAACGGCTCTTTCGATTTCATTTTTCTGCTCCTCGCGCGGGGGCAGGTCAATCGGCACGGTTTTGAGCAGGGCGCCCTGGGCGTCCAGGAATCGCAGGACGACACCTGAGCCGGCCTCGGCCTGCTCCAGCACCACTAGCGTACCAGCGGCGGTCCAGGAGAATCCGGCCATGGACTTCGCATTTCCAGCAGGCACGTAGAGCGACTTCTTGCCATCTGTCTGGATAAGGGCGAGCGCGTCATCCTGGAAGACGGCCAGCACTTTACCGTCGGGCGAAAGGGTCGCCGCGGCGGCTGGCGCGATCACGCGTTCCACCCGGGAAGTGGCGGGGTTGACGCGCAGCACCGTATTGCCGGCCGTCAGATAGACCCACTGGCCGTCCGGGTCGTATTGCGGCTTGAGCGTCAGGTAGGCGATCAAAAGGCGGTCCTCGCACAGCCCGGGAAAGCTGAGCGGGGTCGCGGAGAGGACTGTGCCATCTTTTGCGTTTCGGGTCACCAGTTGCGCTGGCAGTTCCGGGCAGGCGCGTGCTTTTTCCCAATACCTGTTCAAGGTCTCACTATTGGGCAAGCCTATCTCCGCATCCACCAGCGCCGGAGCCGAAGTGGGGGCACTGGCCGGAGCGCCGGGCTGTGCGGGTGCAGTCCACTCCACCGGCGCGATGGCGCTAAGCTGTTGCTTGCGGCTTTCAAATTCCTGGTTGAACTCTTCGAGGGCGTCCGCGCTCAGCAACGGTATTCGCAGATATGCCAGGCGTGTGCCGTCCGGACTGAAGGCCGGCGCGCAGAGCATCTCGGCCGCCGTTTCCTCCAGAATGCGCAGCTCTTTCGCGTCGTGGACGACCATCAGCCGTGACAGATGCTTGCCGGCCAGCAGCAGATCGGCCTGCGGTTCGTACGCGTGCAGGGTGACAAAAGCCAGTTGCTTGCCGTCCGGCGACCAGGCCATCGGGCTGTCGTTGCATGCCAGGATGTGGCACACCAGGGCCACGCCGCCCACCGTGATCGCCGCTATAGCCGAACCCGCCATGCGCCGGCCTGTAACTACGTGTCGTACCATGATGGCTTCCTCGAATAGCAGTTCACTTGCGCGGGCTGCGCCCGCAGCCTACTTAACAGAGAGCGTACCGAGATTCTGGTGCCGTGAACCAGCAGGGACAGGCTGATGCGCCGCTTTCGCGGGCAGCGTTCGAAGACCACTGTCCGCAGCAAACGTTGCATTCGCGGCCAGCTCGGCCGGAGCATTATACGCCAATACATTCCCTGCATCGAACGCAAGTCGAGTGCTCCGGTGGCGCAGACCGGGGTGTGGAAGTTGTAGTGGCTCAGGTCCGGGTCCACCTCGGCCAGAGACCCGCGGGCCGCCTCCGTCCCCGGATTGGGCGTCAGCGGGATGATGAAGCAGTAGTCGGGGCGCAGGCGGTCCTGCCAGCGCAACAGCCGCCGCAGGTCGGCCCAGGTATCGCCCGGCAGGCCGAAAATGAGGCTGCCGATGATGTACACCTGCGGGTATTTCTCGCGCAGGATGGCGATGGCCTCGCGGCAGACTTCCGCGTCGTTGTGGTGTTTGCCCACGGTGGTCAGGCCGCGCGGGTCGTCGCGCTCCAGGCCTATAACCGCCTGGCGCAGGCCGGCCCGCACCAGCTTTCTCAAGATTCCCAGCTTCTCATCGCGCACGATGGCATCCGCCCGCAGCCAGGCCGTATGCAGGGTCCGCGCGACGCCACGCGGCGAAACCAGTTCCGAGCGCAGCATGCGCTCGGCCCACTGGTCCGACCATTCGGGGATGGCGTTGAAGGTCGGGTCCACCCAACCGAAGGTCCGGCGGCCATACTCGCGGTACAGCCAGTGCACTTCCTCGAAGCTGCGCTCCGCGCTCTTGGTTCGCACGCGCGGGCGCACCTGGCCGTTGCCATTGAGGCTCTCGCCCATGTGCTTCCAGAGGATGCAGAACCCGCAAGAGTCGACGCACCCGCGCGAATGCTCGAGGCTGACGAGCTGCGGGTGATTGCGGGAACCGCAGCCGTAACGTTGCAGATCGATCAGGTCATAGGCCGGCCGCGGCAGGGAATCCAGGTCGCGTATCAGCGGGCGGGCGGGCGTGACGACCGTTTGCCCGGCCTGGTCGCGAAAAGCCAGGCCGGGGATGGCGTGCCAGTTCTGCGCGTCGTTGATGCTGCGCAGCAATTCCACGAAGGTGACTTCGCCTTCGCCGCGGACGATCACGTCCACGACGCCGGTGCCCAGCGTCTGCTCGATCGCGTATGGGAAGTACGTCCCCCCCGCCACCACCACGCAGCCGTGATGCAACTTTTTTACCAGTGCGGCCGCCCGTAGCCCCTCGTGTGCGGAGACGGTTTCCTCGCCGATGCCGAGGACGTCGACCGGCTCGGCCGCCAGCCGCGCAGCCAGCGTCCGCCAGCCCCAGCGGTTGCCCGGCGCGTCCCAGACTTCAATGCGAACATCCGGCAACTCTCTGCGCACGGCCGCGGCCAGGCACAACAGACCGAGCGGCGGCCAGAAGGCCGACTCGTCGCGGTTAAAAGGCCACATGTATCGCGGCGGGCGCAGGAGCAGGACCCGCATGACTATCTCCGCCTGAAAGGCTTCAAGTTTGCCCCGTTTGCAGCGCCTCTGCAAGGACAGTGACATAGTGCTGGCAAACAGGCGGTAATAAAAGACCACCCGGTCTATTGGACCGGGTGGCTGAAGCTCCCAAGGATCCTCGCGAGGATCGAGTTAGCGCCGACGCAGCGCGGCGAAGCCGATCAGCAGAAGAGCGATGGTCGCCGGCTCAGGAATCGAGAAATTGTCCCACGCCAGGAAATTTCCGGCCGTCGTGCCGCCGGTAAAACAGCGGAACCCCGTGGGCAACGTTCCGCCGGCCACCGAATAGTTGATAAAGTGCCAGTTGTCGGGGTGGGCGACCGTGACTGGGCCGCCGATGGTCAGGTCCTGGATGGTGCACTCCAGGATTTTGAAATTTTCAACATTCACCAAGACGGTCTGCCGGAACCAGTGGTCTACGGGGAGGTTCTGCCATTCCGGCCCGGGGAAAGCCGGCGGAGCGGCCGGATTCTCGTCGGTCAGATAGCCGGCGTGAATGGCGGTGCCTCCCGCGGCATCGGCCCAGGTGTACAGGCTCTGCATGTAGATCTCCGGCCCGCCGACGGACCCGGAAGGCTGCATGGACCAGCTACCCACGTTGTCGACCGCCGGCAGGGTCCCGGTGAACTTCGCGCAGAAGTCATAGCTGATGCGCACGATGGATTCAGCCGCCCAGTTGTAGTCATGTTGACTGCGAGCGTAGGCGTCGTCACCCATCGCGCGGCCGCCGAAGAATTGCGCACCGCC
>ERZ795051.4789-NODE-4789-length-12386-cov-57.045009_pt1 | contig 12386 bp, 10 predicted proteins | sample MGYA00375135_ERZ795051 | MGnify/ENA primary metagenome ERZ795051 (study PRJEB30180, sample SAMN05720222) | activated sludge metagenome | isolation source: Anaerobic digester | place: Japan | collected 2015-05-26 ... | reverse complement strand
TGGCAATGGCTAATGTAGCAGATAGTGGTTACCAGACAGCATTAATTGCACCAAGTGAAGTATTGGCTTATCAGCATTTTCAGACAGTTGTGGCGAGTTTGGGGGAATTTTTTGTCATTGGTCTACTTACTAGAACTCAACAATTTTTAAGTAAACCCAAGGAGGGTATTAAAAAGACTACAAAAAAGCAATTGGTCAGACTGTTATCCCTGGGACAATGCCAAGTTGTTATTGGTACTCAGGCTTTGCTTCAGGAGCCCGTTGATTTCTATAAATTGGGCCTGCTCATAGTTGATGAGCAACATCGTTTTGGGGTAGAGCAGCGGCAGTTGTTGCTTAATAAGAAATTATTTGCGGAAAATGGTCAAAACTTAGTGGCTCATTTTTTGGCCATGACAGCTACTCCTATTCCGCGCAGTTTAGCTTTAAGTCTTTATGGTGATTTGAATTTGTCTGTGATAAGAACAATGCCTGCTGGTCGATTACCGGTTATTACTAAAATTGTTGAAGATAAGGATAGAGCCAAGATGTACAAATTTATTCGTCAGCTTTTAGATAAAGGAGAGCAGGCTTTTATTGTTTGTCCTTTAGTAGACCCTTCAGATAAATTAGCAGTTAAAGCGGCGACCGATGAATTTAATTATTTAGTGAACGGTGAATTGAAAGGTTATAAAGTGGGGCTGCTTCATGGCCGTTTGTCTGGGGCTAATAAGCAAAAGGTTATGGCTGATTTTGCCGCGGGACGCTACCAGGTTTTAGTGGCTACAGCAGTGGTAGAGTTGGGACTAGATATTCCTCAGGCTACGGTTATGGTTATTGAAGGGGCTGATCGTTTTGGTTTGGCTCAACTGCATCAATATCGGGGACGAGTAGGCCGACGGGGGCAGCAAGCTTATTGTTTTTTATTACCATCACCGGCTAGCGGGGAATTGGCGAAACGGCGACTGAAAGCAGTAGTAAAATATAATAATGGCCAAGAACTAGCCCGGCTGGATTTAAAATGGCGGGGACCTGGTGAACTTTATGGCTATGAACAAACAGGTTTTTCTGAATTGCGGTTAGCTAATATTTTTGATCAGGATTTAATTTCAGCAGCTCATGAAATCGCTTTAGAGGTTTTACATCATCCTAACTGGCGTTATCGGGCTATTACTAATTTAGCTTGGCAATTAGGGGGATTAGATGTCTTACCCCAATAGTGACTTATTATTTATCTGTCTTTGGCCAAACTTGATTAAAGAAATCTAGCAAATTATTACTAGTTTTTATTTTCATTTTGCTACTGGTGATTTTGGCTTGAGCTGGTAAAAACACTTGGCTTATACCTATTTTTAGAGCTTCTTTAAGGCGTATTTCTAATTTGCCAATTGGTCTAATTTCCCCGGCTAGTCCTACTTCTCCCAAGAAAAGAGTTTTATCTGGGAGTGGTCGGTTATAATAACTAGAGGCAATAGCTGCACAGACAGCTAAATCTAGGGCGGTTTCATTGATTTTTAGACCACCGGCCACACTGACAATAACATCTTGGTCTGTTAGATTGATTTTGGTTTGCTTAGTTAAGACAGTAGTTAAAATTTGGAGGCGGTTTGAGTCAAAGCCGATAGCCTTGCGTTGCGGATAGCCAAAATAAGTTTTGCTAACTAGGGCCTGTACTTCTAATAAAAATGGACGGCTGCCTTCTATGAGACAGCTAATGGCTGAGCCACTAGCTCCTTGGATGGGCTGGATAAATAGGCTAGTAGTTTTTTCTAGCTGGCGGAAACCATGCCCAGTCATTTCTAAGAGACCGACTTCATTAGTGGAACCAAAGCGATTTTTACTAGCTCTAATGAGACTATAGCTATGCTGTGATTCATTTTCTAAGTAAATAACAGTATCGACTAAATGTTCTAGGGTTTTTGGTCCGGCCACTATTCCTTCTTTAGTTAAGTGTCCAATTAAAATGACTGTAATATTATATTCCTTAGCTAACTCTAAGAGTTTGATAGTACAAGCTTTAATTTGATTAACACTCCCGGGCTCAGATGGCACTTCGTCGGAGTAAACTGTTTGAATAGAATCAATAATTAACAATTGAGGTTTATATTTAATAGCAGTGGCAATAATAGTTTCAGCATTGGTTTCACTAGCAAAAGTCATCTTTTGCGGTTGATAATTTAATCTGTCTAGCCGCATTTTAACTTGCTGAGCTGATTCTTCGCCGCTAATATAAATTATGGACAATTGAGGATCTAATGTTTGGGCTATTTGGGCTACTAAAGTTGACTTGCCACAGCCTGGCTCACCACTTAATAAAATAAGGGAGCCAGGGACTAGACCGCCACCTAACACCCGGTCAATTTCAATAAGGCCAGTAACATAGCGGTGAATGGGTTTACTGGGTAGTTCGTGCCAATTAATTAGTTGAGCTGGTTTGCTACTAGATAAGTGTTGCTTAGGGCCAAGTGGATTTTTAGGCATAGCTTCTTCTACCATTGTACCCCAGGCGCCACATTCATTGCAGCGGCCTGACCATTTTGGGGCTTGAGCTCCACATTTAGTGCAAGTAAATATAGTTGGCATGGTGATATTCTAGAATATTTATTCTGATTGGCCACTACCTAGTTGGGCTAATTCATAATCAATGACTGTCTTTAGTTCTTCCCAGCTAAGTTTTCCCATAAAACTTCGGTTATTAACATAGGTATATGGAGTAGCACTAATACCTAAACCATCAGCTTCTTGCCAGTTTTTATTAATTAAAGTTTCAGCTAGATTATTTGGAGTTTGCAAACATTGACGAAAAGAATTTAAATCCAGGCCGACTTTAATGGCTGTTGTTTCTAAGTTATCTGGTTGTAGGGAGTTACTACTAAGTAAGGCGTCATGATACTCCCAAAAATGATTTTGTAAAAAAGCACAACGGCCAGCCTTTGCAGCTTGATATGATAAACTGGAAGTATTATTTTCTGGTAGATCTTTCCAAATTATTCTAATTTTATCTGGGTAGGTGTTTAGGGCTTGCTCAAAAATTTGTTCTTGCTCCTGACAAAAATTACAGGCAAAATCACCGAAATAGACTATATTAATTAGCGCTTGTTCGGCACCACGACTAGGGTCATCAGGAGAAATAATTGGTCCACCTAAGAGATGAGGACTTATAGTCGTTTTGGTGGTTAAATTGCCTTCATTATTAATTTGTTCGTCAAAGTTGTCTTTTAGGGTATAAATTGTCGTGGGCCCAACAGAGGATTGACTGACTATCCACTTAGGCCAATTAATTAAGACACTGAACAGAAACACTAAACAAATACCAACACAAGCCAAAACTATACTAATAATCCAAGGATTATCTATATTTTGATGCAAATTTATATTTTTTTTCTTAGTTGTTTTTGTCATAGTAATTTATTAATGAAGTTTAATTTGACGGATTGAGCCGGTATTTTTATCCACTAGAAAGAGCTTAGATTTATCTGGACTTATCATTATACTGCTGACTGTTATATTAGAATCAGGAATCGCAACTAATTGTCTGGCACCATTTTTGGTATTGATTTTATATATATAATCTGGTGTTTGGTCAGCTAGAGCGGGCATAAGGCCAGCCCCATAATCTAGGCTAGTGGGGACAGCACAATATATTTCTTCACCATTGGCGAAAGTGCATTTATTAGCCCAAGTTTGTAGGTTAAGTCTTTGTCGATTCTCCCCAATTTGGCTACCAGAAGCATCGGCTATCCAGAGCATTGGTTTCATTTCATTGTCACTAGAATATACACTATAGAGTAGTCTATCACCCTGAGGCGACCATTGAAATTGAAAACCACGTCCTGGTATTGTCATAGACTTAAAATTTTCATTATTAAGTCCTATAAAATATACAGTTTGTCGATCATAGTCTAGACCTTCCGCATATAGGGCGACTACTTGATTATTGGGTGACCAGCTAGGATAAACTTTTTTATAGTTTTCTCCGATGAATTCAATTACTCTACTTCCCGTGCCATCACTATTAGCTACAGCTAAAAAGTAATTATCCACATCCATTCCAAGACTTTTCATGACTAATTGGTTACTGTTAGGAGAGAAATCAAACTCTTGCCAATGTTTTGGCAGGGTCACTTGCTGCTGTTTATTAAAATCATAGACGACATTACTGCCATCGGGATATTCTAGAACAGCCTTATCACTATTTTTAGACCATGTTACCTGTTGAACATTATAAAAAACCTTATTAGATAGAGGACGAATAGTACCATCCTCACTTACTGTATAAAATTTACCGTCAAAAGGGTCATAATATTGAATATCACCGGTTTGGTTATTGATAGTTGGATTAATGGTTATGCCCCCAATAACTTTATCAGTTTTGGTTACACCACCCATGGCTTTATTATCAACTGATTCTTCAGTACCTGTAATGGGGCCATAAACCTCATTTTTTTCTGCTGATGGCACATTTTCTTCGCTAGAACCAGTTGGTTTTATATTTAAGTTTGGTCCAGCCTCGGGTAGTTGAATTTCTGCGTTTTCTTCAGGTGGATTTTCGGAAACTAGACTGGGATTAATATTTTGGCGAAAGAAAACTATATACAGTAAATAAGCTATACCAATAACAACAATGATAAAGAGGATTATGAAAATTAACCGTTTATATTTTGAAAAAAAATTCATATTAATATGCTATTGTGGCTAATTAGTTAATTATGCTATAATGTTAACAATCTGTTATTATTATAGAAGATTGTAAGATTATCGTCAAAATTTATTTTATTTTAATTTCTGTTTTTATATTATGGCTTTATTTAAATCTGAAGCGAATGATAGCTGTTTAGGTGTAGATATTGGGACTTCAGGTATTAAAATAGTTGAGCTTAAACGTGATGACAAACGAGTGGTTTTGTCTACTTATGGTTTTAGTGAGAGTTTAGGTGGTAATAATCCTCTTAATATGCCAATTGAAGATGCAGCTAAGACGATTACTAAAATTTGGCAAGATGCCGGGATGACCAGTCGGCGCGTGGTTGCTAGTTTACCTAATTTTTCGGTTTTTTCTTCAATTATTACTTTAGTTGATGTCAGTGATGCTAATTTGTCAATGGCCGTTAATGCTGAGGCTAAAAAAGTAATGCCTTTGCCACTAGAGGAAATGGTTTTAGACTGGAAAAAAATCCCTGTACCCATTGGACAGCAAGTTGGACCCACTAATAGTAATGCAGCCGACATTAAAAGTGGCGCTAAATCTATAACTAGAATTTTATTAACTGGCGCACCTAAGGTTCTGGTAAATAAATATATAGAGATTTTTAAAGCAGCTGAATTAAATTTGGTGTTTTTAGAGGGTGAAATTATTGCTTTAATTCGTTCTCTTGTTGGTAATGATAAGGGAATTATTATGATAGTTGAGGTAGGCTCTACTAATACTGATTTGGTTATTATTGACCATGGTGTGCCGGTATTTAATCGCAGCCTAGATTTAGGGGGGTTAACTGTTACGGAAACCATTAGTAAGAATTTAAATATTGATTTACAACAGGCCGAACAATTTAAATATGATTTAGGAGTAGCAGGTATTAGGTCAGCTGAGTTGCCAGAAGCCCTGAAAAGTCTAGTTGATTCAGTAGCCAGTGAAATAAAATATTCTTTAAATTTATTTCAAAGCAATAATGGTAAAAGTGTAGAAAAAATAATTATGACTGGTGGTTCTTCTTTACTTTATAACTTTCCTGAATATTTATCTAAAGCATTAAATATGAATGTCATTATTGGTAGTCCCTGGACATTAATTTCTTATCCTTTAAATATTAAACCATTACTTGATGAAATTGGTCCAAGGTTAGCAGTAGCTGTTGGTTTAGCTATGCGTGGAATTAGCTAATTATAAACAAATGTTAGGCAGTAAATCTTCTAAAAAAGTTAAACAACCCGATCAATCATTTACCACTAAAGAGAAGGTAGATTGGTCTTCTACTGAAGGTTATGAGGCAATGAAAGAAGTTAATAATTTTTTAAAGTGGCCGTCAGTCTGGGCTGGCAAAAAATCACAACCTGCTCGTGAGGTGGATTTTAGTGCTAAACAATCTAAACGTCGGGGGGCTAAGCAATTAATGTCAAATGGGGGTACTTTTAACTCCCAAAAGTCAACCATAAAGCAATCCTCAACCGATATAATAGAGCCAGTTCAAACACCATCAGCTCAAGTTGAGTCTACTCCCTTATCTTCGGGTGGTAAGCAGTTGATGGTGGGTCCTGTGCAAGAACCCCAGAAGGAAGGTAATTTATGGAAGTCTTTAAAGAGTAAACTCGCAGCTCGTAAGCTAAAAAAAATTAATGAAGAGCGAAGTCGCCAGATTAAACAATCAGCCGATTCGGTTTCTAATAGGAGTCAACAAGTTAAAGGTTCAATTTTTCATACTAAAGAAGAACAACGTCGTCAGGTTGCTAAGCTTAGTAGTAATAAATTGACTGAAGTCTCAGACTTAAAACAGGCAAAACCGTCAGTTATACAGCCAATCAATAAAGCTAATATTGAAAAATCTTCAGGAGATGTTCACCTTAGAAAAGAAAAGGAAATTTCAGAAACTGTCTCTAAAGCACCCATTCAAACCCTCAATAAAAAAGATGAACAACAAAGATTTCGCGAGATGCAACAGAGTGTGGAACAAAAATCATGGACTCGGCCAGCAATTATGGAAACTAATTTAGTTGGGGGGCAGACCACTTTATATTTTAATTGGCGTAGGTTCTGGCTAGACTTAACGCAATGGCTAATAGTGACTTTGTTTTTTCTATCTTTGTGTGGTGCTTTGTTTTATCTGTGGCGTCAAAATCAAATTAGGCAAACTGCTGATGTTGATGATCGTCTAGCTAAAATGAACCAGCTAACCAATCTAGCTGAAAATGAAGTTAGCGATGTTTTGGATTTTCGTTTGAGGCTAATTTTAGTCAATGAATTATTAGATAATCACATTTATTGGAATAATTTTTTTAGTTTTCTAGAGAAGAATACTTTAGCCAATGTTTTTTATCAAGATTTCAGTGGTGATACTAGCGGGGAGTATATTCTGAAAGCCCGGACTGATAATTTTGATAGTATGGCTAAGCAGATAAAGGTTTTCCGTCAGTCGCCGGATGTTTTAGAAGTGGATACTGAAGGTGGTGAAATTATCAAAAATGAGCCTGGCACTACTGAAGCAGGAGAAGGCAGCGAAGGAGAAGTTGGGAGCTCTACTCGTAGTCAATTAAATTTTTCAATTAAGCTAAAAATTAATCCTGATTTATTTTTCCGTTGAGTATGGCCCAATTATTAAATAAAAAAATTACTTTACGAAAATCAACCACGAAGTCTAATTCCAGAACCTTGGCAGGACAGACTACCTTTCAACAACGCTGGCTAGAGTTTATTATTAATTATTATTATATTTTTATAGCCCTTATTTGTATATTTATTATGGTTGGTAGCGTCTTATTCTTTTTTTTACCACAATATCGTTTAACATTGTCAGAGCTTAATGCCAATAATCAACGAGCCCAAATAGAGTTAGTGGAGAAACAAAAATATCAAGCTAAACTTGTACAGTTAAATGATTTTTATAAAAGCATTGACCAGAATACCCGGAATAAGGTAATGGATATATTGCCAGTACAATTAGACAAAGAAAATCTGTTGGCCGAGATTGAGGCTATCTGTTTAGCTAATAATTTGTTAATTAAGTCTTCTGATGTAGTAGTAGAACCATCATCGGCAGACAATAATACTAGTGAATCGGCGTCTTCTTCTACTTCTACTAATACTGATTTAAGTGGTCATCTTAGGTCAGCAATTATTAATTTGGAGCTATCAGGACGTGATTATATTAATTTTAAGAAATTGCTCAAGACTATTGAGAACAACTTACATCTTATGGATATTGAGAAATTAGAATATCTACCGGGCAAAAATCAGATTATTTTAAATATTAAAATTTATTATTTGGCTGATTAGTAAATTATGGAAAAAATTATTCGCTCTAAAAAAAGAAATCAGCTATTTACCTCCAAGACATTATGGCTTATTTTGGGAATTATTATTAATACTGTTGGTTTATTTTTGGTGGTGCGGTGGTATGGTCAATTTACTAGTAATCAGCGGCCATTTGTTAATGTAGATGAGTCAGTATTTAAGGTTTTTGCCAATTCTATATCTGAGAAACAACCATTGTCGCCAGAACAGCGTCGACTATTAAAAACTAGTTTAACTCAGCAGTCAGTGGAAGAATTTTTATCGTTGAGCCTATTAAATAATCCTAAATTTCAAAATTTACGGCTTAATTATATACCGCCAGAAGTTACTCCTACCAGTAGTACTACCACTGTGCCTGAAGAAGATTTAACTGGTCTTAAAATTGGTAATCCTCATCCTTTTGGCTATTGACTTATATTGTATGAGCAAAACTTTTGATAACAAATTATTGGATTTTTTGGTCTCAGCTAATCTTATTAACTATGAACAATTAACTGAGGTTAATGAAGCTCTAGCGGCTAAAGGAGCTAATTTAGACCAAATTTTAATAGATAAGGGGATCTTAGACTGGGAACGTTTAACTGAGGTTAAAGCTAGTTTAGCTGGCTTATCATATGTTAATTTAGCGGACATGAAAATTGATGAAGCTGCTTTAAATATATTACCACCAGAAGTGGCAGGGAATTATCAGGTGGTTTGTTTTCAACGCGAGGGGGACGAAATTAGTGTAGGTCTTGTAGATCCTGAGAATTTTAAAGCTATCGAAGCAGTTGATTTTTTAGCTAAGAAAAGTAATCTGAAGGTTCATTATTTTTTAGTATCACCCTTAAGTTTTAGTCTTACCTTCAAAAAATATCAAACAATTAACAAAGAGATATCTAGTGCATTGGAGTTAAAGGCGAAAGAAGAAGAGCGGGAGGTTAGAGAGTCGTTGGAAAAAAATGATCTTCGCTTTGAGGAAATTACTAAAAATGCTCCTATCTCTAAAATTATTTCAGCCATTATAAGGCATGGAGTTGAACTGGGCGCCAGTGATATTCATATTGAGCCTTTGCCCAAGGAAAGCCGCATTCGTTATCGGGTAGATGGTATTCTTAAAACTCATTTAATTTTGCCTAAAAATATCCATGATTCATTGGTTGCTCGGGTGAAGGTTATGTCCAAATTAAAACTAGATGAAACTCGTATTCCTCAAGATGGTCGTATTAGTTTAAATATTGATGGCCGAGATATTGATTTTCGTGTGTCAGTAATGCCACTCATGGGGCATGAGAAAGTAGTCATGAGGATTTTGGATGTTAGTCGTGGGGCGCCTACCCTTGAATCCCTTGGTTTTGCTAGTAATCAATATCGGGTAATTAAAAAAATTATTGAACGGACAAGCGGTCTTATATTAATTACTGGACCAACTGGTTCTGGTAAAACGACCACTCTTTATTCTTTACTTAATATTCTTAATCAAGATAATGTTAATATTGCCACCCTAGAAGATCCAGTGGAATATTTTTTGAAAGGTGTTAATCAATCTCAGGTCCGACCGGAGGTTAATTTTACTTTTGCTACTGGCTTACGTTCTTTACTTCGTCAAGATCCAGATATTATGATGGTTGGTGAAATTCGGGATAATGAGACCGCTGAATTAGCAGTTCATGCTTCATTGACTGGCCATTTAGTACTTTCCACTTTGCACACCAATGATGCCATTGGGGCCATTCCACGGCTTATTGATATGAAGGTTGAGCCGTTTTTATTGGCCTCTAGTTTGATTTTGGTTGTAGCACAACGGTTGGTGCGAGTTAATTGTTCTCACTGTTTGACTGAAGAAAAAGTAAGCGGTGATGTATTAAATTATATTAAGGAGACACTAGCTAAAGTACCACCAGAAGTAATGAAAGAGAGATTACCTAATTATAATCCTGACCAGATGACTTTTAATAAAGGAAGGGGTTGTGCTTATTGTGATAAAACTGGTTATCATTCTCGTACAGTTATTGCTGAGATTTTAGAAATTAATGATCAAGTGAGAGATATGATTTTACAAAATGAAAGTTTTAGCGAAAATAATGTTAAAACTACCCAATCATTTATTACCATGGAGCAAGATGGTTTCATAAAGGCTTTGCAAGGATTAACAACCGTAGAAGAGGTTATGAGGGTTATTCAGTCAGATTAAATATATGATTTTCCGCTATGAGGCGCTAGACAATCAAGGCGCTAAGACAACGGGGTTGGTTGAGGCTGATGATAGCCAAGAGGCCAATTCTTTGTTGCAAGATAATGGTTTAACCTTGGTGAGTTTAGAGGTAGCTCATATTAGAAAAGGATTGAGCTTTGCTTTTTTGAAACGTGTATCTCCTAAGGATGTTGTTATTTTTGCTCGGCAATTTTCTATCATGATTGGTGCTGGACTACCAATGGTGCAAGCTCTGCGCATTTTAGTTAATCAGACTGAAAATGTTAATTTTAAGAAAGTTATTGGGGAAATTGGTGATGAAGTGGAGGGTGGAGCATCTCTATCAGATAGTTTAGCTAAAAGACCTAAAATATTCTCTAATTTTTTTGTTAGTGTAGTAAAATCTGGCGAGCGTTCCGGTAAACTAGATGAGGTGTTGGATTATTTAGCTGATGAAATTGGCAGGGATTATGATATGATGTCTAAAATTAAAGGCTCAATGATTTATCCTACAGTAGTAATTGTTGGTATGGTAATTATTGGTGTGGTAATGATGGTTTTTGTTTTACCTAAGTTAATGGATATTTTAGTAGAGACTGGCACAACTTTACCATTATCTACAAGAATATTAATGGGTATTTCTAATTTTATAACCCATTATTGGTGGGTAGTAGCACTAGTAATAACGGGATTGGTTCTGGGGATAAAAGCTATTTTAAATACTACATCTGGTCGTTATGCCTGGGACTCTTTAACCCTTCATTTGCCGGTATTTGGTAAATTATTTCAAAAAATTTTGCTAGTTCGTTTTTGCCGTTCAATGAATACTTTATTACTAGGTGGGGTAAGTATTGAAAATAGTTTAGCTATTGCTGGTGATGTAGTAACCAACAAGGTTTACCAAAAATTAGTGCAGCAGACTATTAAAGAAGTAGAAGACGGTAATTCTATTTCTACTATCTTTTTAGAGAGTCCACTGGTACCTAAAATGGTATCTCACATGATGCAGGTAGGTGAAAATACTGGTAAGCTGGATGTAGTTTTTACCAAAATTGCTGAGTTCTATGGACGGGAAATAGATAATACCCTAGCCAATCTAATGAGTTTAATGGAACCGCTTATCATGATTATTCTTGGTGTTGGCGTTGGAGTAATGGTAGCTGCTGTTATTTTGCCAATGTATACCATGGTTGGTAATTTTTAAGTTAGCTAAAATCGGGGAACTTTGTTTAGATAGCGGTTGAGTTTTTGTTGTTAATAGGGGGATAGACTAGCGACAGTTACTGGGGGTCTAGGCAATAATTTTTTTTTATTGTATAATAATATACAGCAAATTTTCTTTTAATAATTTTGTCTATTAAATTAATTTTATGAAAAAAGGTTTTACCTTAGTTGAGCTCTTAGTAGTTATTGCCATCATTGGCATTCTTTCTACTTTGTCAGTGGTGTCTTTAAATAGCGCTAGAGCCAAATCCCGTGATGCTCGTCGCCTTTCGGATATTAAGCAAATCAGGACAGCGCTAGATATGTATTATGATTCTAGCTCTACATATCCGGCGTCTTGTACTACTACGTTGGGGACTGGCAATTGTGCCTGTCTTACCTCTGTAGGCTGGACTAACACTAGCACTACTAATTGTACTGGCACTATTTTTATGCAGAAGGTACCAAGTGATCCACTATCTTCGGGAACGTATGTCTATACTAGTTCAGGACAGAGTTATACTATTGACTATAGATTAGAGGCTAATTCAGGTACCTCTACGGCCAATCCCAGTAGCATGGGTAACTAGTGGTGCATACAATGTTTTTAGTTAATAAAAATAACCTATTTGTTTTATGAAAAAAGGTTTTACCTTAGTTGAGCTCTTAGTAGTTATTGCCATCATTGGCATTCTTTCTACTTTGTCAGTGGTGTCTTTAAATAGCGCTAGAGCCAAAGCCCGTGATGCTCGTCGTCTTTCTGATATTAAGCAAATCAGGACAGCGTTAGAGATGTATTTTGATAGCAATATGTCTTATCCGGATGGAACTACTACTACTACTACACTTGGTGTTAATACTACGGCGTGTTTAACTAGTGCAGGTTGGGTCAGCACTAGTAGTTGTACTGGTATTATCTATATGCAGAAGGTACCAAGTGATCCCCAGCCTACTAGAAGTTATCAATATAGTAAGGTAGATGCTACTCATTATAGGATAGCTTATTATTTAGAGGGTAGTTCAGCT
>ERZ795051.4771-NODE-4771-length-12427-cov-4.845942_pt1 | contig 12427 bp, 11 predicted proteins | sample MGYA00375135_ERZ795051 | MGnify/ENA primary metagenome ERZ795051 (study PRJEB30180, sample SAMN05720222) | activated sludge metagenome | isolation source: Anaerobic digester | place: Japan | collected 2015-05-26 ... | reverse complement strand
AAGTTCAGCGTTCAATCTCAGAAGGCAGAGTACTAATTAATGGTAAAATTGCAAAACAAAATTCAAAAGTATTTCCAAATGATATTATTCAGTGCAGAATATTGAAGCCCCCACCAATGGAGCTTGTTCCTCAGGATATTCAACTTGATGTTGTTTATGAAGATGACTATTTAATTGTCGTTAATAAACCTGCGGGAATGGTTGTCCATCCCGCTTTTGGCAATAGATATGGCACTCTTGTAAATGCTGTACTTTATTATCTCGGCAAACGCGAACCAATTCCAATCGAACTTGATGAAGAAACCGATGATTCTGATGATGAAGAAATAGATGAATCCAAAATTTTTGAGAGTCCTGAAATTCGCCCCGGTATAATTCATCGTATTGATAAAAATACATCGGGATTGCTTGTTGTTTCAAAAAATTCATCAGTTGATACGCTCCTTTCTCAACAATTTCATAACCATACGGTATCTCGTGAGTATTGGGGCATTGTGTGGGGAAAATTTGCTGAGCCTATTGGAACAATTGATGCTCCTATCGGTAGATCAAATCAGAATAGAAAAAAATATACTGTTGTTAAACGTGGTGGCAAATCCGCAATTACCGATTATGAAGTTCTCGAGGAATTTGAATTTACAAGTCTTGTCAAATTCCGTTTGCATACAGGCAGAACTCATCAAATTCGTGTCCATTCTGCATTTATGAAGCATCCAATTCTTGGAGATGAAACTTATGGTGGGGATAAAATTCTTTATGGTGGACAATCTAATTATATGCGTTCAAAAGCTCAAAAATGCCTGCAGCTAGCCGCTCGCCAAATGCTTCATGCAAAAACCCTTGGATTCATTCATCCTATTACAAAAGAAGATCTATTTTTCGATTCAGAATTGCCTGACGATTTTAAGAATGTTCTGGAATTTCTAAAGAATTAATTATATTAATTTTAATGCTTGACGGATTTTACCATCTGCTTTATTGAGAAGTTCCAATGCTGATTGCTTGTCTAAACTTGATTTCCCCATCATAATTGCTAATTTCACATTCCCTTGGGTTTGACTTAATAATTCACTTGCTTTATTATAATCTACTTCGCAAATTGTCATAATTATGTTTTTCGAGCGCTCAATGAGTTTTTTGTTTGTCTGCTGTAAATCGACCATTATATTACCATAAGTCTTGCCCAATTTAATCATTGTAGCAGTAGTAAGCATATTCAAAACAAGTTTTTGTGCTGTTCCTGATTTCATCCGCGTGGAACCAGCAATAACTTCAGGTCCCACGTAAGGGCAAATAAAAACATCAGCATTAATATCACGTGTAAGCACTTCTTCACGCTTGGAAGTAGTTATCATAATCGTTCTGCATCCAATGGAATGCGCATAATTTATTGCAGACTTAACATAAGGAGTGCGTCCCGATGCTGCGATTCCGCATACAACATCTTGCGAGTTTAAATTTTTTGCTCTAAGATCAATTATTGCCTGTGCCTCGTTATCTTCAGCACCTTCTTGAGCTATAAACATTGCTTGATTTCCTCCTGCAATAATTGCTTGTACAGTTTCAGGGGATGTACCAAAAGTTGGAGGGCATTCTGCTGCGTCGATGACCCCTAACCGTCCGCTTGTTCCTGCACCGACGTATATCAAATGCCCTCCCTCTCTAATGCTTTGATAGACAATTTCTACTGCTTGCTCGATATAAGGTATTTCAGCTTCGACTGCCTCAGGCACCTTTTTATCTTCTTTATTTATCAGATAAAGAATTTCTCGTGTACTTGCAAGATCTATATCCTTTGTGTCAGTATTAATTTGTTCCGTAGATAAATTAATAATTTCATCGAATAATGAATAATCTTGCATTTCTGTTCATATTGTTAGTTTGCTATTGCTTGACGTGCACCAAGCTCTCTATCCATCAAAAATAAACTTGCTTTTGAATCACCTGCCAGATGAAGTCTATCCAAAATATCATTTGTGTCTTTTTCTTCTTCGACTTGCTCATTGGCAAACCAATTCAAAAAATTAACTGTTGCAAAATCCTTCAAACCGAATGCTAAATCTTGGATTTCATTAATATAAGATGAAACAAGCTGCTCGTGCTTATAGCTGTCTTCAAATGGTGCAGTCGGATTATCCCACGATGATGGTGGAGCAGGAATTTGGTCTAATTTAACTTTTCCGCCTCTATCAAGAACAAAATCAAATATCTTCAAGGCGTGCATCATCTCTTCTTGAGCTTGAAGACGCATCCAATTGGAAAATCCATTCAAGTTTATTGATGAATAATATGCTGACATTGAGAGATATAAATTCGATGAATACATCTCTCGAATTATTTGAGCATTTAATGCTTCCTGAATTTCTTGTTTTAATAACATAATTACATCTTTTATAATACTAAAAAAACTTATTTCTGTCTTTGGGGTTGTACTTGAATTCCTTGTTGCATTTGTTGTGGTATTGGTTGTGCATCAATTACTTCAACATCAAAAATAATTATGGCGTTTGGTGGAATTGGTCCCGAGCCTTTTTCTCCAAATGCTAGTTTTGGTGGAAATACAAATTTATATTTCCCTCCAATTCTCATCAAAGACGCTGCTTCATCCCATCCTGGAAAAACTCGTTGTGCTGGAAATTGAGCTGGTGTGTTTTTATAAGAAGAATCAAAAACTTCTCCTGTTGGAAAATATGCTACGTATTTCATTTTTATCACATCATTTGGTTGTATTGAGCGTCCTGTTCCTTGCTTAATTATTTCATATTGTAATCCGCTCTTTGTTTCCTTAACGCCGGGCTTTTTTCGATTCTCAGATAGAAAATTTGCAGTTAGCTTTTGCAATTCTTCGGCTTTAGCTTTTTGTTGAGCTTCATATTGTGCCATTTGTTCTGCTTGCTTTTTTTGCATTATAGTTTGGAATTTACCATAAACAATTGCTATCCCGCTATCGCTTATTGCACGCTTTTTATTTGTGTCTGATGCATCCATATATCCACGTGTATACATATCTATATTGATTTTGATAGAATCGCGCTTGGTTTGTTCTGCCAATTGCATTCCAAGTGCATAACTTAATGAATCATCAAATGTTTTCAATTCAGTCTTTGATGTTGTTGGTTCATTGTTATTACAACCAAAAATTAATAATGAACAAAACACTAATAATATTGCACTCCTTTTCATTGATTACCTTTATATTACATAAAAAATTAAATACAAAATTAATTGAATTTTATGAATAAATAGTAGATGTTCAAAATTTTAAAACTCTACAAAATACAATTGTTTCTAATTATAAAGAAAATAAAAAAAAGGGTTCAATAACTTGAACCCATAACATTAAGACATCTTATTATATTCGATTTTTAGACATTTGTCTTGAATAAATTCTAATCCATTATTTTCTGCTAAGGCTTTTGCTTCGTCATTATAGATACCTAATTGCAACCAAATTACATCTATATCGCCCTTAGCTTTTTTGCGTTCGATCGCTTGCCTAACCACTTCCACTGCTTCTTGGGATGGTCTGAATACATCAAGTATTTCTATTTTATCAGGCACATCCATTAAATTGTGATATACTTTCTTGCCAAGAATCTGCTCTTCCTTTGGATTAATTGGAATAATATTATACCCTTTCTCAATCATAAATTCAGGTATTTCATAAGCTGGCTTTGATGGATTGCCGCTCATTCCATAAACTGCAATTGTTTTGTACTTTGAAAGAATTTCTTGCGTTGTCATCTTTTATTATCTTGCTTTATAAAAAAATTAGATACAAATTTATTTATTTTGCTAATGCGACTGCACGCTTTTCACGAATTACAGTGACTTTGATCTGCCCTGGATATTCCATTTCCTTTTCGATTTTTTCGGCTATATCATTTGCTAATTGCTCGGAATTAGAATCATCTATTTTATCTGGTTCGACAATCACGCGCACTTCCCGTCCTGCTTGAATTGCATAAGTTTTTCCTACACCTTCGAAGCTTGTTGCTATTTCTTCCAATTTTTCAAGTCGCTTGATATATGTCTCCAAAGATTCACGTCTTGCACCAGGCCTTGCTCCGCTTATGCTATCCGCTGCTTGAACAATTACAGCATAAGGAGATTCCATCTCTATATCTTCATGATGGGAACCAACGGCATTGCATACTATTGGATGCTCTTTATATTTCCTCGCCATTTCAAATCCAATCAAGGCGTGAGGACCCTCAGCATCATCAACACATTTACCTATATCATGCAATAATGCAGCTCTCTTTGATAGATTTGGATCCAATCCAAGCTCTGATGCCATTATCCCCGCAATTTTTGCTACTTCAATCGAATGACTTAACAGATTCTGCCCATAACTACTACGGTATTTCATTTTTCCGACCAATCTGCATAATTCTTTATGCATATTCTTTATACCAAGTTCAAGCACAACATTTTCGCCGACTTGCAAAATCTCCTCTTCGAGTTCCTTACGTGTTTTTTCTACAATTTCCTCTATACGTGCGGGATGTATACGACCATCGAGCATTAATTTTTCGAGAGATTTTTTTGCTACCTCCCTCCGAAATGGGTCAAATCCCGATATTACAACTGCTTCAGGAGTATCGTCAATTATCAAATCCACACCTGTCGCCGATTCAAATGCCCGTATGTTTCGTCCCTCTCGTCCTATAATTCTTCCTTTCATTTCATCACTTTCCAAATTGACTACCGATACCGTAGATTCAATACTATGGTCCGTGGCTGTGCGTTGAATTGCTTGAATGATTATGTCTTGCGCTTCTTTTTCCGCTCGCTGCTTTGCTTCCTCACGAATTTGTTTGATTTTATTCGCTGCTTGATTCTTTACATCCGCTATCAAACTATCGAATAATACTCGTTTTGCTTCTTCTTTTGAATATCCTGAAATCTCTTCCAATTTCTTATTCGCTTGTGCTTCAAGTTCAGAAATCCTTGCCAATTTTGCATCAACTGATTGTTGACCTCTTTTTAAATTTGCCTCCATTTCTTGTAATTGCTTCTCGCGTTTGAGAATCATATCCATTCTGTTTTCTAAATTCTCCTCGCGTTTTTTCAATTGCGCCTCTGTCTCATTGACTTGTTTGAGCTTCTGATGCCTCTCCTGTTCGAATTCTGCCTTTCTCCTGTGCCATTCTTCTTTTACTTCGAGGATCTTCTCCTTTTGAATATGCTCCGCATTCTTTGTTGCTTCTTCAATTATTTTTGTCTTCTCACGCTCAGCATTTTCAATAATTTTTTTAGCTGATTTCTTTGCAACAGATGTTCCAATTAAATATCCAATTACTGCTGCAACTACAAGTCCAATTACTACAACTAAATACGCTTCCATTTTTTCCCTGTGTTATTTGTTTATAATAAATATTAAATAGTGAAATATATATAAAAAAACTGCACTAACCTATCAGTCAGGGTGCTCAGAACACATTCTGGCACAGTGGGTAAAGTAGCCTGTTCATTTCTAACTTCCACTGGCAGATTTGCATCTGCGCTGCTTTCGCAGCTGAGGCCTGCTATCAATAAACAGAGTCTACATCCCTGATAGAATAACTATAGTTCTTGCATATTTTTGACAACGATAGATTAGTGCAGCAAAATTTTATTTAATTTTCAAAGAACTTTATGCAATCTGCTCCGACTCCAATACTTTTTGCAATTCCTCTCTCATCTCTATAATTAGCTTGCTATATTCATTGCTTCTATCCAAGTCTCGAGCCTTGGTTCTTTCAAGATATAAATCTTCGGCTATATTCAAAGCAACTAGTAGAAATTTTGACTCCATCGTTATTGCTGAACGACTCGCCTGCGTTATCTCTTCGTATTTCTCCTTTACAATACTTGTTGAATTTTCTATTAATTCTTTATTATAACCTACTAAATTATAACTTTTATCACCAATTTCGAAATTTATTACTTCTTGCATTATTATCGTTGTCAATTAACTATTGTTAAAACGAAATTTTATGTATTTTTATTTTTTTATGATAAATTTTTAATTAGATTCTATAAATAGCTTCTTTAAATCCAATATCTTATTTTTTAATCTATTAATCTTGCTATCAAAATTTTCTTTCAGTTGTTCGTATTCATTTTCTAAAATCCTAATTTGCTCATATCGAAGAGCTAATAATTTTTCTAATTCTTGTATTTTATCCTGCAATTGCTCGGTATATATTTTTTGTGAATTCAATTGATTTGTTAATTCCTCTATTCTTTCCGATGAATATAGATCTTGATTATCTTTAAAGTTCTGTTTTTCTTGTTCAAGCGCAGAGAGTTTGCTTTCCATTTCCTTAATATGATTTGCATATTCTGCTATTGCTTGATTTTTGATTATTAGCTCTCCCGAAAGGTCTGCAATTTTTATTTGTTGTTCCTTGATGCTTTCATTAAGTTGATTTAATTTTGTAAGTAATTGCTCATTTTCCTCCATTATAGATTTGAATTTTATTAAGTTTTCGGCTTTTTCTTTTTTTAATGTTTCTATTTCATTTTTTATGTCAGAAATTTCATTTAATAATTTATTATTCTTATTTTGTGATTGCTCAAGCTGACTCTTTAGCAATAATATCTCGCTTTCATATTTCGATTTTTCCAGATCTTTATTAAAATAATTTTGCTCAATATTCTGGATTTTTTTTACTGCATTTTCTAACTGATTTGTTTTTATATTAAGCTCATTTTTTGTATTATTTAGATTTGCCCTAAGACTTTCATTTTCATTTTCCAGCCATTCACTCTTTTCTTTTAATTCATTCAGTTCATCCGATAGTGTTGCAAATTTTTGAATTTCTAAATTAAGCTGCAGTATTTCATTATCTTTTAAAGATAATTCCCTCTTGAGATTCATTATTTGCTCCTCTTTTTCATTCAAAGCGATATTTTTCTCCGCCAAAGCTTGCTTAATAAATTCAACATCTGCCAGAATCCGCTCGCTTTCATTAATTTGTTCCTTCAATATTTGATTTTCTTCTTTTAGAGTATTTAACTCATTCATTGAATCAGTGAGCAAACGATTCTTTTCATTTAGTAGAGTAATTTGTGTTTGTAGATAATTAATATCATTTTCTAATTGTGCATTATTTGTCGATATTTCCATATTTGCTTCTTGAAGAGCTTTGATTTGCAAGATTAATGCCTCAACCGATTCTCTTAACTCTGCATTTTCTTTTGATAATTCAGCATTTTTTTTAATTTGATTCCGTAAATGCTCAAGAGCAGTAGAAAATAATTCCTTTATCTCTGAAAATGAGGAAGATTCCTCATCTTTTTCCCTAATTATGTCTTCATTTTCTTCCATTTTACTTTTGTATTAATAAAATATGTAAATTACTTAAAATTTCCTTAACTGAGCATTAAATTTTTTCTCAATATGTGAAATAATTCTTTCCGTAATCTCATTGATTTCGTTATCTGTTAAAGTCCGCTCTGCAGAAGCAAAATATAGACTAAATGCAATACTCTTTTTTCCTTCTCCAATTGATTTACCTTTATATACATCAAACAAATTTAACCGTTGCAGCAAATCTCCTGCTTGCATTTGAATTTCTTTCAATACATCACCCGCAGCTATAGTTTCATCAAATACAAATGCTAAATCTCTCAGCACTGGTGGATATTGTGAAATTGGCTTATAATTCAGTTGTTTCAATCCAAAATTATATAATTTGAACGCATCAATATCTACAATATAAGCAACTTGTTCAATATCATAAAGCTTTAATATTTTTTCATTTGCCTCACCAACTTCACCAATTTTTTCATCATTCATATATATTTCCAAATAATTCCGCGTGAAAATAGGGCTTTCCTTTTGCGAAATCATAAATTCATAATTTTTTATTTTTAAAAAGTCCAATAATTCCTCTGCAATTCCTTTTGCATCATAAAAATCTACGTTCCTTTGTGGTATTCCCCACTGTCTGGTTGCGAAATTTCCATAAAGTCCGAGGCATATATGTTCTTCTTCTGAAATATTGGATATAAATTTCCCATTATTTACCCCTGCGGAAAATGTTTTTGCCACTTCAAAAAGTCTAAGCTCATTATTTCCAAATCTTATATTATTTGCAATTGCCTTTAGCATCGATGGAACCATTGATGGACGCATTATCGAAAGCTCCTCGCCTAGCGGATTTGTAATTTCCACAAATTCGCCACTGAAAAATGCAGCAGATTTAGGGTCAATCATATTTTGCGTTAGAATCTCATTATATCCCCTTCCAATTAAAAAATTTCGTATCCTTTTTCTCATTTCAGGAACTTTCAAATCCTCCGGAATTTCTCTATTAGAAAAATCTATTGTAGAAAAATATTGTGGCTCAATATTATCATATCCAAATAATCGTGCAATTTCTTCAATAACATCAATTTCCAGCTCTATATCATTTCGATACGATGGTGGTTGTGTAAGAATATAATCAAGATCAGAATCATTGTTAATGATTTTAAAATTCAATCTCTTTAGTATATTAATTATTTCATTCTTAGGAATATTTGAACCAATCATTTTATTTGCGTGTTCAATATTTAATTTAATCAAAGGTTTTTCAATTTTGGTCGGATATGCATCAATATAGCCTCTGACAACCTCGCCCCCTGCATATTCTGCCATTAATTGAGCTGCTCGATTTGCTGCATAAATCAAATTGTCTATATCCACACCACGTTCAAATCTATATGAAGCATCGCTTTGAATTCCAAGCTTTTTAGATGTCCGCCGAATTGACGATGGATTGAAATATGCCGATTCTATCAATACATTTTTCGTGTCAGCTGTGATTTCGGAATTCTCGCCTCCCATCACTCCCGCAATTCCAATTGGCTTTTCAATATCGCATATCATTAGCATACTGCTATCAAGTGTCCGCTCTTTGCTATCTAATGTAATAAATTTCTCATTTTCGCTTGCTGTACGCACAATTATTGTATTATTTTTTATTTTATCAAAATCAAATGCATGCAATGGTTGATTGAGTTCCATCAATACGATATTTGTTGCATCCACTACATTATTGATTGAACGTAAGCCCACATCTTCCAATCTTTTCCTTATCCATTCGGGTGATGGTCCAATTTTTACATTGCGAACAAGTCTGGCAATATATCGTGGATTTTTTTCAGGATCTTTTATTTCAACTTTTACAAATTGATTTATATCTTCATTATTTTCAATTAAATTAATTTCAGGGATATGAATTGGCAAATTATAATATGCAGCGATTTCTCGCGCGATTCCAATATGGCTGAGACAATCTCCGCGGTTCGGTGTTATGCTAATTTCAAATATTACATCATTTTCGCCTAAATAATCAGCAAGTGCAGTCCCCTCCACTGCGTCATCAGGAAGCACCCATATTCCCGAATGGTCATTATCTATCCCAAGCTCGAACCTTGAACAAATCATCCCATTTGATTCAATACCGCGAATTTTTCTGCGTTCCAGTACCATCCCATTTTGTGGAACAACTGCACCAACCAATCCAAGCACTACTTTCTGTCCTTCTTGGACATTTGGCGCCCCGCACACTACTGGATAAATTTTATCGATAACCCGCACATCGCAATAATGCAAATGGTCAGACCCCGCCACCACTTCGCATTTTATAACTGTACCAATTACAAAATTGTTGTATTGTTCACCCGTTCGTATAATTTTTTCAACTTCTATACCTAAACTTGTTAATATCTCGTCAATTTTTTCAGGTTCAGCGTCAAATTCAACAAATTCTTTTAGCCATTTTAATGATATTCTCATAGATTTTTAGAAAATTTTGAAATTTTACAAAAGAAAAACCTCAAAAATAAATAATTTTTATTAATTTTGATTATTATTAAAATAATTAATTATTATGAAATCAAATATTTTTAGATATTCCCGCATTGTATTGAGTTTATTCTCAATATTATTTTTGCTTCAAAGCAGTTCTTTGCTTTCTCAAAATAAAGAGCAATTTTATAACGAATTAAAAACTAAATTAACAGGGTTAAAATCTATCTCATTTGAATTTGCAGCTTTAGACGGTTCAAATCTGAATGGTAAGATTACCGCTACGAAAGACAAATATAAAATGATTTTACCTGGTAGAATTATTATTTCCAATTCTAAAACCGTTTGGAATTATTCTCCCGAGCAAGCTAAAGTTTTGATAAGTACAATTGCAGATATAAATTCCGCTTCGATTCATAATATATTTTTTCAAATTGTTGAAAATTATGAACCATCTTCTTTAAAAGTTGCGACAAAATCAACAGGTGCTAAATATTATGAACTCGAATTGAAATCTAATCAAAATCCCGATGATTATATTACTTTGAATTTGAATTATAAAACAAAAAATATTGAAGCGGTGAATTTTTCAATTAATGGGCAATCTGCCTACCTTGCAATTAAGAATCTTTTATTTAATCCCAAAGTAAAAGATAACCAATTTGAATTCAAACCCCCAAAAGGTACACAGGTTATTGATTTAAGATAAAAAAGAAATTTTTTTATATTTATTTATAATAAAGGCGGGGAATTTTCTCCCCGCTATATTATTATTATTGATCTATTTTTCTGCTTCTGCCTTCTTTGAAGCTGCTCTTTTTGCTAATTCTCTTTTGCGGCGCAATTCTTTTCTTCGTTTATAACGTGCTGCAACAATTTCTTTGTGTTTAGTGAGAGCTTCACCGATTTCTTCTTCTGTTTTATTCTTGAAAAGTAATGAGCGATGCAGAAGCACCCCATCATAGCTAAGTATGTTCTTTACAACTCGTGTCGGCTGCGCGCCTGAATTGAGCCATTTGATTGCTTTCTCGTGATCCACTACAAACGTAGCAGGAATTGTTATAGGATTATAATATCCCAATTTGTCAAGAAATTTGCCGTCGCGTTTGTGTGCTTCATCGACTGCGACTATGTCATAGAAAGGATTATGCTTAGAACCTTTCCTTCTTAATCTTAATTTTACCATAGAATTTTAATATTTATTATAAAAAAGTTAAAATTTCATACCTGGGAATTTTGGCATCATAGGAAATCGCTTCCCTTGAACCACATTTTTCATTGCTTTTTGCATTTGCTCGAATTGCTTAAGTAAATTATTAACCTCTTGAACACGCGTACCACTTCCTTTAGATATTCTCAACCGCCGAGAGCCATTGATAATTTTTGGATTTGCACGTTCTTCCTTTGTCATAGATAAAATAATTGCTTCAATTCTCGAAAATGCTTTATCGTCAATATCTATATTTCGCAATTGTTTATCCATACCTGGCAACATCCCAATTAAATCTTTCAAAGGTCCCATTTTTTTAATCATCTTGATTTGGTCAAGAAAATCATCAAATGTAAATTGATTCTTCCTGAGCTTTTCTTCCATCTTTTCAGCTTCTTTTTCATCGATTTCCTGCTCTGCTTTTTCGACAAGCGAAATAATATCGCCCATTCCAAGAATACGCGAAGCAATACGTTCGGGATGGAATTGCTCAAGTGAATCAAGCTTTTCACCTGTAGAAATGAATTTTATAGGTTTGCCAACTACATCGCGGACCGATAATGCAGCGCCACCTCGTGTATCGCCATCAAGCTTAGTTAATACAATACCCGTCAAATTCAATTGCTCATTGAAAGCGCGTGCAGTTTTGACCGCATCCTGTCCAATCATTGAATCCACAACAAACAAAGTTTCGGTCGGTTGCACAGCTTCTGAAATATCACTAACTTCCTTCATCATAACTTCATCAACGGTTGTTCGCCCCGCAGTATCAATTATAACAATATCGCGTGCTAATTTTTTTGCATAAGCAACGGCATCTTTTGCTATATCAACAGCGGATTTATTTTCCTCCGTGAAAACTGGTATTTTAATTTGGTCAGCAAGCTGTTGCAATTGCAAAATAGCAGCGGGACGGTGAATATCAGCTGCAACAAGTACTGGATGTTTGCCTTTCTTACGTAAATATTTAGCAAGTTTGGCAGCGAAAGTAGTTTTGCCCGAACCTTGCAATCCCGCAATTAGAATTACTGTTGGGGGCTTTGGCGAAATATTTAAATCTGATGCTTTGCTTCCAAGTGTTTCAATTAATTCGTCATTTACAATTTTAACAATCAATTGCTCGGGTAAAATCGTACCTCGAACTTCTTGCCCAACAGCTTTGGATTTAATATTTTCAATAAATTTATTAACAACTTCAAGGTTTACATCAGCATCAAGCAAGGCATTGCGGATTTCATTAAGGGCATCGGCTATATTATCTTCCGTGATTTTGCTTTGGCCCCGAAATCTTTTTAGTGCAATTTCGAGTTTTTCTTGAAGATTTTCAAACATATTCGTTCATAAAAAAATACAAAATTAATAAAATCAAAGAAATAAACAAAAAAATGTCGTTTTAAAAAAATTTGATGACCTTGTCATTCCGAGCATAG
>ERZ795051.4757-NODE-4757-length-12445-cov-8.571186_pt1 | contig 12445 bp, 12 predicted proteins | sample MGYA00375135_ERZ795051 | MGnify/ENA primary metagenome ERZ795051 (study PRJEB30180, sample SAMN05720222) | activated sludge metagenome | isolation source: Anaerobic digester | place: Japan | collected 2015-05-26 ... | reverse complement strand
GCCAAAAAGGTTTATACAAATACTTTCTAATAGATACGAGGTTGTTGCTTTGCTTGATGATGGATATTGTGATGAAAAACAAATCCGAGAAAAATTAGACCCTCTTGGAAATTGTCTTGATATTATTAAAATAAAGAACAGAACTAAGATACACATCCACACTGATATGCCCTATGAAGTGCGAGATATTATTAAAAAAATGGGAAACATTGAAAGCCTTAGAATTGAAGATATGGCAAAAGAGGTTACTGGACAAAAATCAGTAGAAAATGTTTCTATCGGAATGGTAATCGATGAAAGGGCTGGACTAAGCCCAAAAATTATTAGTCATTATGATATAGAGGTTATTCCGTTAAGAATAATTTGGGAAGAGGGAGAGAATGTAGCTGGAGAAAATGTTTGTCAACGAATCAAAGAAGCAAAAGAAAAGGGAATTAGTAGCTGTCCTAAAATTGAACCGATATTACCCGAATTCTTTATGGAATCATACAAAACCCAACTTCAAAAGTTTGACGATGTCTTATGTATCGTTTCTTCATCGGCACTCTCTAATAATTATGATTCCGCCCTTAAAGGTAGAGATTTGCTAAGTGAAGAAGAGAAGAATCATATTTATGTTATTGATTCAAAAAACATCAGTGCTGGTCAATCAATTTTAATTTTAGAAGCTATTGAAATGATTGCAGAACAAAGAAAAATAGAAGAAATTGTTAGAAAAATTGATAAAACAATTGATAAAGTAAACCTCTATTGTATTGTTGAAAAAAATGACTGGTGGAACAAAGAAAAGAAATCATGGTTAAAGAAAAAAACAAGGTATTCTTTGGGAGAAATGAGAAATGGAAAAATAGTTCATATTGAAAATGTTAAAAATACTGAGTTTGCAGAAGCTATTTTTAGAAAAATAGAAAAAAACTCTAAAAAAGAGATTAAAAATGGTAAAAGAATAAGGGCAGTTATTGCTCATGGAGATAATTTAGAAGAAGCCGAAAAACTTAAAAAACTATTGAAAGGGATAAAGAAGACAGACATTTCGTTTATAAACATAACCGATCCTGTCACAAGTATTAACGCTTGTCCACAAAGCTTACTTGTTGGTTGGATTATAAAATAAAATGCAAAAAATATGAAAATAGGGCCAATAAGCGATGAAGCATTTGATTTACCGGAAGAAATAATTGAAAAATACAAAATTGGTGTTGCCAGATTCAAAATTGATTTGCAAGAATTAAAAAACTTACCAGGTAATATTTACCAAAAAACAAGAGAGGCCGAAAGACAAGGAATAGAAAGTGTAGTCAAAACATCGCAACCATCAATCAATGATTTTCTTAGTATTTTTAAGGAAAAATTAAATGAGTTTGAGGAAGTTTTTTGTGTTACTATATCATCAAAACTTTCGGGAACATATAATTCAGCAGTTCAAGCAAAAAAATTCTTACAAAAAGAATTTCAAGATAAGGTTCATATTATTGATTCATTAAATGGAAGTGCTGGCCAAGGACTTGTCGTATTAAAAATAATTGAATTAGCAAAAAGAAACTTGAATAGTCAAGAAATTAATAATAAGATTAAAGAAGTCATAGAAAAAACAAAGCTCTTAGGAATGTACCATGACCCTAAATGGCTTAAAGCAAGTGGAAGATTTCCCCGGTTTATTCCTGCAATAATGGAAAAGGCAGAAAAAATGTCTATTAAACCCGTATTTAAAATGGAAAATGGCAAATTGTCTGTTGCGGGAGTCAAAAGAAATATAATTGATTTGTCATCCGCTCTATTTGAAGAATTTGATAAAGCAACAAAAAAAGATAGGAGGGAAGGCAAAAAAATTATCGTAGGAATTACCCATGCAGACGATATCAGCCAAGCTACTAAATTAAAAGAAATGATTCTTTCTTTTAAAAATACAGAAGTTGCATTTATCAATCTTACTTGTTTTCCAATAGGAGGACATATTGGACCAAATTCATTAATTTTATCATGGCAAGAATAATAAATAAAAAATATATATGAAAAAAACAACAATTGTTATCGGCCAAACCGCTCCAATCACTGAAGAATTAGTTAAAAAATATGGATTCATTATTACTCCATTTGTAATTGATTGGCCAGAAATGGATTCATTAGAAGGAAATAATATTTTTGAAAAAATGCGTGATGCAGAAAAAAAAGGAATTAAAACGGTTCCTAAAACAAGTCAACCATCAATAGGTACTTGCAAAAAAATATTTGATGATGCTCTAAAAGAAAGTGAATCGGTAGTTTGTATTACTATTAGTTCTCAATTATCAGGAGCATATAACTCAGCAGTTCAAGCAAAAAAAATGTTAAACGAAAGCAATCAAAGCAAGGTCTTTGTCTTAGATACTTTTAGTACTGATGTTAGCGAATCATTGATTGCTCTTAGGGCAGGAGAACTTGCAGAAGAAGGAGTATCGGGAGAAGAGATATTCAAAGAAATTACTGAAATGTCTCCAAATGTTCATCTTTTTGGTATCCTTGAAAGTCCCAAATGGCTTGAAGCCAATGGAAGACTTAATCACACCCTCTCAGTTATACTTTCTCAAATGCAAAAAATTGGCATGCGACCAATTTTATCAGTAAAAGATGGGTTGGTTAAGGCGGCTAACTTAAAAATGCAAGCAAAAAATACCGCTCAAGCATTATTTAAACAAGCAGAAGAAGTAATAAAAAAACCTTTAGAGGAAGGAAAAATCTGTAGGGTTGCAATAAGTCATGCTGATGCCCTAGAAGAAGCTGAAAAACTTAAAAAGATGTTTGAGGAAAAATATCCTCAAGTAGAAGTTAGTTTTATAGCGTTAACAGGCATTGTCGTTGGTTGCCATGTTGGACCAGGGACATTATTAATTTCTTGCTCAATAGAAAAATAAAAATATGAATATTACAATAAACTACATTTTAATAGCCATTGTTTCATATATTATCGGTTCAATTCCTTTTGCTTTAATATGTGTGCGGTTACTTTTAGGAAAAGATGTGCGCCAATTTGGTTCTAAAAATACTGGTGCACTAAATACCCTAAGAGTCGTTTCCCATGAAAAAGGCAAAAAATGGGGCATACCATCATTTCTTCTTGTATTTTTTCTAGATGCTTCAAAAGCCGTTTTAGCTGTAATTATTGCAACACATTTTATAGAAAATCAAGTCATCGCTATGACTCTTGGAACATTCTTTGCCATCCTAGGACACAATTATTCTATCTTCTTAAAGTTCAAAGGTGGAAGAGGCGCCGCATCACTAATGGGAGTCCTCTTTTATTTTGATCCTATTGTTTTTATTGGTTGGGTTGTAATTGTCGCATGCTTTATGTTCCTTATAGAGATTTTTATGGGAGGAATAATTAGTAAAAAGTTTTTTAAAAATGCTATCTCTGAACAAATCATTGGTAGGTTATTAGGTGAAATATATGCTCTTTGGTGGATATCAATCCTTGCTCCATCATTATTTTATCCCACACTATTAGGAACAATTTTAATTATCATAGCTCACAAGGATAGAATAGAAAAACAAGTTGAAAAAATAAAAGCTAAAAAATACTTCAATGATTGAAAATATATTAATTCTAATAATTTCATACCTTTTAGGGTCTATTCCTTTTGGTTATTTAATTACCAAAATTTCAACTAAAAAGAATCTATTAGAAATTGGTTGGAAGAAGAACTCTAGCTCAAATGTATATAAAAATGTTGGCAAGTGGCAAGGCATTATAGTGTTTATACTAGATATAACAAAAGGATATCTATCAGTGTATATTCCCTTAACATTAGGATTCTCTGTTGAAATACAAATGGCTTGCGCAATCCTCGCCGTAATTGGTCATAACTGGTCAATTTTCCTTGGTTTTCGTGGTGGAAGAGGACTTGCTACTCTAATTGGAGCCCTTCTTGCCTTTGATCCAATATATCTAGCTATCATCTTGATTCCTTGCGCAATTTTTACTATAATCTGGACCGCCTCCGTAGGAACTCTTTTATCATTTTTAACTGGCATACTTCTTTCTCTTTCAGTCAGTGAATATGCATTACCGGGAATTATTTTATCAATTACCTTAATCCCAGTATTAATTAAAAGATTGAGTCCTATTAGTGAAATACAAGGAGAAGGAAAAAGAGAATTGATTGAAAATAGATTGTTTTTTGATCAAGATACCATTCCGCCATTAAGAATTAAAAGGAAAAAGCCCCTGTAGCTCAACGGATAGAGCGCTGGTCTTCGGAACCAGATGTGCGAGTTCGAGTCTTGCCAGGGGCACTTGACAAAAAAAGCGTAGTTGACTATCCTTAAATTGTAAGTTTAAGGATAGTGAATTACTCTTTTTATGATAAAAAGACAGGACTTAGAAATAAAGAATCCTTGGTGGAATAATAATGAATTTATTGTTCCAGAAAGAAATCTTCCCAAAAGAGATCTTTTTTTCGTTCTCGAAAAAAATCTACATCATTCTTTAATGTTAAACATAGTAGGATTAAGACGTGTTGGCAAAAGCACCATTCAAAAACAATTGATTGACCACCTTTTAACAAACAATAAAATACACCCAAATAATATTTTTTATTTTCTCTTTGATTATTCTTTTCAATTGCAAAAACCCGAATTTCTCGACGATGTCTTGTTTTTCTATTTTAAAGAAATTGCCGATAAACCATCTCTAAATTTTGAAAATGTTGTATATGTCTTTTTAGACGAAATACAATATATTGAAAACTGGCAATCGATATTAAAAAAATATTACGATTTATCAAATAAAAAGATTAAGTTTATTGTGACTGGGTCTCAAAGCCTTCTCCTCAAAAGAAAAAGTCAAGAAAGCTTAGCTGGCAGAATTTTTGATTATTATTTACCACCATTATCATTTCGCGAATTTGTTAAAATTAAAGAAGAGAAAATAAAGTGCTTAGAAACGTATGATCTTTTTGAACTTCCTCAATTTTTTGGAAAATTAGATCAATTTAATATATATAGTAGTAAAGAAATTAGTAAATTAAGTGGGGAATATATTATTTCTGGCCAATTTCCAGAAACTAAAAACCTGGATCTTCCTGAGCAACGCAATGAATATATATCCGAATCAGTAATCGGAAAAATACAAGATGATTGTATTCGAATTTTTAATATTGAAAAGAGAGATGAATTTAAGTTATTTACAAGGCAATTATTAGAGAACATTTCTTCTCTGTTTGAATTAACAAATATTGGTCGTGAAATAAGTATTTCTAAAAAAACACTAGAAAACTATTTAGAATACCTGAAAGAAAGCTATGTTATTGAAATTCTATACAGAAATCACAGATCTCCAATAAAAAAAGGAAGGATGTCAAAAAAAATTTATACCCCTTGTGTTAATTTTACTTGTGCACTTAATCATTATAGCCCTAAAGACATAGATAAAGTTCCTCAAGCTTTTGGAAAAATAATTGAAAATGTCATATATAATACCTTAAATTTGAAATATGGAAATGATAATATTAGCTTTTGGAGAAAAAGCAATAAAGAAATTGACTTTTTAGTTACAAAAAATACAAAACAAATAGCTATTGAAGTTAAATTTTCAAATAATATTAACTTAAAAGAGCTAAAAACTTTGACTGACTATATGAAACTAAAAAAAGTTGAATGTGGGATTGTAATCACTAAAAACGAGATTGGCAAAAAAGAGATTAATAACGAAACAATATATTTTATTCCTTACTATTTAATATTAATGCTAATTTAGCTTGATTTTTTGTACAAATTAAGCTATACTAACGCCATAATATATGCCATTACTAAAAACAAAGAAGATATTTTTATTATTCACTCTATTGTTTTTAGCTGTTTCTCCTGTTTTAGGAGATGGGCTAGTTCCTTGCGATGGCTGGGATTGCACATCGGATAATTTAATAGGAATGATTGGCAGTATTTTTGATTTAATTGCTTTTCAAATTGTTCCTGCTTTAGCCGTTATCGGCTTTGTAGTAGCCGGTATTATAATGATAACATCAGCAGGGGACCCAGCAAAATTCAATCGAGGCAAGTCAGCAATGATTGCCATAGCAGTTGGATTAATGATTGTCTATCTTGCTTGGGCAATAGTAGAACTATTCATTGATATAATTGGAGGAGAAGATTGGACAATGGAATTCTTTAAAGAAGATGAATTGCCTAGTGAAGATGAATTGCCCCGTTAGCTCAGTTGGCAGAGCAGGAAGCTCTTAACTTCAAGGTCGGGGGTTCAAGTCCCTCACGGGGCACTCTAAATAATAAAAAAATATGTTAACAACAAAACAGAAAACAAAAATAATTGATGATTTTAAAATCAACGAAAAAGACACTGGCTCAGCTGAAGTTCAAATTGCATTACTTTCAGAGGAAATAGACAGATTATTAAAACATCTTCAAAAACACAAAAAAGATGTAAGCTCTAGAAAAGGACTTCTTAAAATGGTAAACAACAGGAGAAAACTTCTGAAATTCTTGAAAAGAACAAATGAAGAGTCCTACAAGAAAGTAATTAAAAAAATAGGACTAGAGAAATAAAAATGAAAACAGAAACTTTCAAACTAAATATTAGTGATAAAACACTAGAAGTAGAATTTAATAATCTTGCCGAGAGAACCAATAGTTCTGTTTTTGTTAGAATGGGAAACACTGTCATTATGGCAACTGCTGTGATGAGCAATAAAGAAATCGAAGGAATCGATTTCTTTCCTTTAACTGTGGCGTATGAAGAAAGATTCTATGCTGTTGGAAAAATATTGGGCTCAAGATTTACAAAAAGAGAGGGCCGACCATCTGAACAATCTATTTTAACTTCAAGGTTAATTGATAGAGCTATCAGACCATTATTTCCTAAAAACTTCAGAAGAGAAGTACAAATAATCATTACTTGTCTTGCTTGGGACAAAGAAACTGACCTAGCATTATTAGGAGCAATTGCCGCTTCAATTGTTCTAAGCACATCTGACATTCCATGGGAAGGACCAGTTGCCCCTGTTAGAATTGGATATATCAAAGGAGAACTAAAAGCTTTTCCAACATTTGAGGAAAGAGAGTCAGGTGATATGGATTTACTCCTTACTGGATTAAAGTCAGAATCAAAAAAAGAAATATTAATTAATATGATTGACGCAGGAATGAATGAAATTCCAGAAGAAACAATCCTTAAAGCAGTAGAAATGTCTAAAAAATATCACCAAGATATTCTTAATTTTCAAGAAGATATTAAAAACAAAATGGGAAAAGAAAAAATAGAAGTATCCCTCCCTCAAAGTAACGAAGAAGTTGAAAAACTTGTTAAGGAAGTTGTTGGCAATAGAATAGAAAATATTTTTAAAAAGAATCCGACAGATGATATGCATAAAATCAGAGATGATCTTGCGCTAAAATTAAAAGAGATTGAAGATGCCGACGCTCTCCGTTATGGTTTTTCATTTTTTGAAGAATATTCTGAAAAAATTATTCACCAATCAATAATTGAAAAAGGTCTTCGCTTTGAGGAAAGAGGCACTGAAGAAATAAGAGAGATTTTTTGTGATGTTTCAAAAATACCAATGGTTCATGGAAGTGGATTATTCTCAAGAGGGGAAACAAGAGTATTGTCTTTTCTAACACTTGGATCTCCAGGAGATCAAAAAGTTTTTGATGAAATGGAAAGACAAGAAAAGAAGAGATTTATGCATCACTACAATTTCCCACCATCTTGCGTTGGCGAGATAGGACCACTAAGAGGACCGGGAAGAAGAGAAATTGGTCACGGAATGTTGGGAGAAAAAGCACTAAAACCAGTTATCCCTGAAGCCAAGATATTCCCTTACACCATTCGTCTTGTTTCTGAGGTCTTGTGTTCAAATGGATCATCGTCAATGGCATCAACCTGTGCGGCATGTCTAGCTTTAATGGACGGAGGCGTTCCTATCAAAGCACCTGTATCGGGAATAGCTATGGGACTAATGATGGAAATAGATGACAAAAAAAGTTCGGAAGACAAAAAATATGTTGTTTTAACTGATGTCCAAGGGGAAGAAGACCACTATGGTGATATGGATTTTAAGGTTACCGGAACAGAAAAAGGAATCACTGCTCTGCAAATGGATATTAAGGTCAGAGGAATTACTCAAGAAATTATGAGAACTGCTTTGTCTCAATCAAGAAAAGCACGATTAGAAATACTTCAAAAAATGAAAGAGACAATTCCCGAACCAAGAAAAGAGCTTTCGCCAAATGCTCCAAGAATATTTACACTCAAAATTAAACCAGAGCAAATTGGTGAAGTAATTGGAAGTGGAGGAAAAACAATAAATGAAATTATTGACACTTGCAATGTATCAATTGACATTGAAGAAACTGGAGAAGTTTTTGTTACAGCTGAAAATGAAGAATCAGCAAAAAAAGCAATTGAGTGGATTAAAAACCTTACAAGAGAAGTTGCTGTTGGAGAAATGTTCCAAGGACTAATTAAAAGGGTTCTTGATTTTGGTGCTTTTGCTGAGATACTTCCGGGACAAGAAGGACTGATTCACATATCTCAATTATCAGAAAAAAGAGTTGAGAAGGTAACAGATGTTGTAAAAGTTGGTGATATCGTTCCTGTAAAAGTAATCTCTATTGACGAGCATGGTAGAATTAATCTATCATTAAAGGAAGCTAAGAAATAATTATAATTAGTTTCAAAAAATGAAAGAAGACTTTTTAGACAAAAGGAAAATCATTACTATGGCAAAAGACCTAAAGGAGGCCGCGGGAATAATGGTTTATCCTAGAGAAGACGATTCTATTGATTTGTCCTCTTTTGTCGTTAAAAAACCCTCTCAAAAAGAAAGTGTTGTTCTTGAGATTCCACTACCAGAAAAAGTAGCAGTAGCCGAGGAAGAACAAACAGACGCACCAGAAGAAGAAATGCCTGTTGAAGTTGAAGAAGTAGCAGAGGAGGAGATAGCCGAGGAAGAACAAACGAATATACCAGAAGAAACAATGCCTGTTGAAGAAGTAACCGAGGAAGAACAAACGAATATACCAGAAGAAACAGTGCCTGTTGAAGAAGTAGCCGAGGAAAAAGATGAAGAGAAGGAAAAACTACCGAGTGCAGTTGAGTTAGGATTAGAAGACCCAGAAGAAGAGGAAAGAAGCGTTTTAAGAGAATCTATTGATGAAGTTGAAATTAAAGAAAAAGAAGAAATAGATGAAAGCGAGAAAGTATTGAAAGAAATTGGTGATAAAATTTTTGAATTGGAAGAAGTTTTAAGATCCATCAAAGAAGAATCGAAACCATTTGATAAAAGAAAAGAAGAAATCAACAACGAAATAGAAAACAACAAAAAGAAAATAGAAATGCTCCTAGAAAAGAAGAATATTTTTGAAAGTGATAAAAAAGCAATAGAAGAAAGGGAAGCCATAGCAGAATCCGCAGAAGAAAAAAGAGCTATTGAAAAAGAAAGATGGAAAATAGAAGAACAAAGAACAAACATTGAAAAAGAAATATTTGAAAAAAAAGATCAAATAAAATCATTAGAACTTCAATTGAAAGAGTGCGAATTAAACTCTGAAAAGGTAATGGTTAGAGAAAAAGATGTTACTCAAGAAATTGAAATTCTAAAAAGAAATAAAGAAATTATTCTTTTGAACCAAGCGAAGGCCGAGTTAGAAATAGAAATAAAGCCATTAGAAGAGAAAATGGAAAATATTAAAAGAGAAATGTTTGAAAACACAAAGAAACAAGATAAGGTGGAAAGAAACTTGACATCAATAAAAGCAGGCGAAGAGGCGACAGAAGAAGAAATTAGGATATTAGAAAAAAGGCAATCTGAGGCCAAAGATGAAGCAGAGTTAAGAAAAATTACTGAAAAGAGAATAGAATTAGAAAACAAAAGAAGATCGCTTGAAAAGGAGAGATGGGACGCGGAAGATGAGCTTGAAAATCTTAATTTTAATAGAAAAATGATTAAAGAAAAATATCAAGATGTTGCTTCTAAGGCAAAACAGATTAGAGCACAAATTTTTGAAATTGAAGATAAAATTAACAAACCGTAATGCCAAAACCAACAACGTTTTCTAAAATATTAATTAGGGTAATTATCCTATTGATTATAGTTCTTGTTGTTTTTTTGGTAATAAAATAATATGACACCAGATTTTATAAATCAAAAAAAGGAATACTTGTTGAATAAAAAAAAGGAACTAGAAAAAGAGCTCAGTAAATTTGCCGAGAAAACAAGTGAAGATAATTGGGAAACAAAATATCCTCAAATGAATAGCCCTGAGGAAGATAAAGTAGATGAGACAGAAGAATATGAAAACATTTTGCCTGTTGAAAGGTCCCTGGAAGAAAAATTAAAGGACGTTAATGACGCCTTAGAAAAAATTGAAAAAGGGGAATATGGTAAATGTAGTGAGTGTGGTGCAATGATATCTGAAGATCGCCTAAATGTTCTTCCTGAGGCAAGAACTTGTGATATATGCAAGTGCAAAGATAGCGAATGTGCTATTTAGTAACTAACTGATGCTCCCAGAGCATATTCTCTTAATGGATTTGCAGATCCTCTTGTTTCAAAGTGTAAATGAGAACCATTCCCTCCCATATTAATAGTCTTGCCTGTGTTGCCCATATATCCAATAATAGCACCTTGTAAAACATTTGCCCCGGGAGTTATGCCTTTTGCAAAAGCACTAAGGTGGGCATATAGGGTGACGACACCATTTGGATGAAAAATTGTAACATAGTTTCCATAGGGCCAAACATTCTTAACAATTTGAACCGTACCGCTTGCAGCGGCTACAACTGGTGTTCCCAAAGAATTAGCAATATCAACTGCTGTATAGTATGCTACTCCACCACTAGTGTATGCATAATGAGATCTTTGAGTAATAATTCCTTTTGTGGGAGCTATGAAATATGAATTTGAAACATTTGTACTATTCTGTGATGTTGCGATAGTAGGAACAACTTGCTTTGGCATAGTTCCATTAGGAATAATAATAATATCTCCTATATATATATTTCCATCAGCAGAAAGATTATTATAACTAATAATTTCATCCTTCTTAGCAGAGTAATTTTTAGCTAAAGTATCAACGGTTTCTCCTTTATCCACCATATGAAGAATGCCATTAACTGGTAAAATTAAAAGCTCTTGACCAGGATAAATCTTAGAATCATTAAGATTATTAGCCAAGAGTATTGTCGTAACAGATATATTATATTTTTCCGAAATAGCAGACAATGTCTCACCTTCCGTTACTTTGTGTTTAATAATGTATTTTTCTTCATTAAATTGCTCCGTAGACAAAGATGCCGTTGTTTCAGGAGTAATAAACAAAGGAGACGATATTGCTCCAATAACGTTTTCTTGCTGGATTATCAAATTACTAACAATCGGTTGAAAAGCATCTTGAACACTGATAAAATAATCTTGTGAGCTTGTTACAGGTGCCACATCAGATGTTTCAGATTGCCCCGTTGGGATTGCTATCCAAAAACACAAAAAAACAAAAAAAGACCAGAATAGCTTCTTTTTTCCTAACTTACTAAATAATTTATTAATTTTGTTCTTTGTAAGAATAATCATACTACAAGATTTCTGTTGAAAATCTTATAGATTAATACCAATTCTTTATACTATAATTCTACCTTTATAACCATATATGTCAAGAAACTTTTCCACATCAAAAAAAGAAGATATTTTTCTAAAAAAAGGTCTTGGTCAAAACCTTTTGACTGATAAAAATATCATTAAAAAGATAATTGATAATGTTGATATTGATGAAAACGATATCATTTTAGAAATTGGTCCAGGATTAGGCGCAATCACTCTTGAGCTATCGAAAAAAGCGAAAAAGGTGATTTGTATCGAGAAAGACAAGGAAATGATTGAAAAGTTAAAAGAAAAAGTAGAAGACAATGTAGAAATAATCAATGCAGATGCTCTAGATTTTATTAAAAATATTAATCTTAAAAAATACAAAGTTGTTGCAAACATTCCATATTATATAACCTCATCAATAATCCAAGCATTATTAGAAAATACTAATCAGCCAAGTGATATTTACTTAATGGTACAAAAAGAAGTGGCTCGCAGAATTTGCGCTAAGCCAGGCGATATGTCTGTTTTAGCGGTCTCTGTTCAATATTATGCAAACCCTAAAATACTTTTTAATGTTTCTAGAAATTCCTTTTATCCTACACCCAAAGTAGATAGTGCATTTATTCAAATTAGAACCAAAGGAATTAAAAAAAATGAAAAATTTTTCAAGCTAATTAAAAAGGGATTCTCTCATCCAAGAAAAAAACTTACTAATAATTTAGAAGAAAAAGAAATCGTTGAGAGTTGGTTAGAGAAAAATAAATTAAAAGCAGGGGAGAGAGCCGAAAATTTGAGTGTAAGTCAATGGGAAGATCTTTTTAATCTAATGAAAAAACCATAATTTCTTCAGGTGAAAAAATTGACCCTTT
>ERZ795051.4754-NODE-4754-length-12450-cov-3.476886_pt1 | contig 12450 bp, 11 predicted proteins | sample MGYA00375135_ERZ795051 | MGnify/ENA primary metagenome ERZ795051 (study PRJEB30180, sample SAMN05720222) | activated sludge metagenome | isolation source: Anaerobic digester | place: Japan | collected 2015-05-26 ... | reverse complement strand
TCATCTTCTTATTAACTCTTGATAACCAAGTTGATAATGCAATCATTATAACACAAGCAGTTAATCCAGCAACTAATCCAGCTAAAGATAAAGAAATACCTACCACCACTCCACCCAAACTTAACCTATCTATCACATTGTTTGTCATTCTTTCTTTAACATATCTACCAACACTTCTAACTAAATTATATGCTAAGTTTAATGCAGCCTTTGCAGATTTCAATATCAAGACTAAAAGAGTCTTGAACCATTCTTTGTCTACTACATTGTTTATCTCAACACCAACATGAGCATACTTAACATACTCCTTTATTATGTTCTTTGGATTATCAAGAATATTAGTCACTGCATCCTTGCTATCTGGATATTTTTGAATAATATCATTAACAAACTCTTTATATGTTGGTATAGTAACATTTAAATACTTGCCATTTTGCTTGGCATTAAGTTCAACTTGTTCCATTATACGTTGTCGTTCTCTCTTATTTGGTAAAGACATTTATTATTAATAATACCTCCTTCAAGTAATAATAACAAACTATTGACAAATGTGTTTAGCTATTATATACTGTCTATATTATATCACATATTTGTTAAGAATATTTACAGGATATAAGAACAAATAAATGAATAATATTAAAAGCCAACAAATAATACAGGAGGTAATATAATGGATCAGTTATTGGAAAAAGCATCAGAAAATCTTGACAAAATAGTTGTAGCTGTTAAGAATGCAAATTTGGAACAAATGGCAATGTGGATTAAAGAGCTTGGACTAACTACTTTTTCTGCAATTACTAAGTTCTTTACTTTTCTAGCTGGAGAACTAAAAAATATTGTCAGCAGTGGATTAGAAACAGTTAGTGGTGTTATACCTGTAGACCAAATACCACAATCTATATTAACATTCTTTCAGAATGCTTATGCTGCTATAATACATGTAGTTAATGCTGTTGTAAGTCATTTATCTGGAGCAGTGCAAGCACTTGCTGCTAATGTTCCTGCTACAATAACTGTTGGAACAATTACTCTTTCAACATTAAATGTCTTGCTTGGTGGGGTACTTGCTGCTATAGTAATGTTTGCACTATATAAATTATTCAAGCATTTACAAGCAAATCCCACTGAGAACATAGCAAAGGATTTTGCATGGGCTTCTAATGCACTTGAAGAAATGCCCATATTTGCTGAGAAAATCAGCAAATGCATCTCAGAAGCAGAGGACAATAAGAATATTAATAAAGTTGTTATGACTATATTAAACAAAGGAAAAGAAACAGCAAATAATGTAATAGATCTTTTATCCATTAGCATAGATAAACTTGAAGGTATGGCTAAAATATTGCTTAGTTCTAAAATAGTTCGTGTACTATTAGTAATATGTGCATTACTTTCTGTAACTGCTGTAACAATATTATCTGGTAGTGTTGCACCAGCAGCTGCTGCTCCTGTTATGGGAGCAATGTAACATTTATTCATCAAGTTATTCATACAGTAACAATACACAGACTGTGGTATCACCACAGTCTGTGTATTTATTTATTAAACTAGATTATCAATATCAACTCTCCACAAATCTGTACTCACATTATCTTCTTCTGATGTTTCTTCAGATATATTATCTTGTTTATTATCAATTGGTTTATATTTGGCCAACTTAATAGTATCTGGATCTTCATCAAATATAATACTGATTCTATCTGGAATATCAAACATTCTACATACACTATAATCTATTCTCATTAAGAACCTTATATTGCTTGGTCCATCTCTATTCTTATCTATAATCCCCCATACTTCTTTATATGTCTTATAATCTGCATTATCTGAATTATTTAATATATCATCTACATCTAATGTAGAATAATCAATTACAGTCTCTTCAACTCTTGAGAAATCAAACAATATCAACACATCTGCATTCTCTCTTTTTCTAATTGAACCAGCAATCTTGTCCCCTCTAAGATTCTCACCATATCCACTTCTATTGACTTGTGTAACTGTAACTACTGGAATATTAAACTCAACACTCATTGCTTTTAGATCATCAACAATTTTACCAAGATCTATCCATTCTTGCCCAGTTTTACTTTCTGTTGTTGCTGCAAGCTTATCTGCATAATCAACAAATATTGCTTTTATCTTGGTACCATAAGATCTTTCAATGTCATTGATTAATGACATGATATCAAATGTATTAACAGATCCAGGAGATCTCCACACAACATATATATCAGTGCCATTTGGTTTAGCAAATACTTGTTCATACTTATCTTTGACATAATTATAGTTATTCAATCTGTAAGATGATTCAAATTCATATCTGGATATGCCAGTGGCACAACTTACAAATCTTGCTTGTGTTTCTTCTTTACCATTCTCTAATGTTAAATATAATATTCCCCACTTCTCTGATTCAGGCACATTATCTAACTTTCTCTTCTCATCAAGAGATATCTTTGTAGTATAAGCAAGATTAATCAATACTAATGATTTACCCCCACCAGAAATGCCTCCCATTATATAAACCCTTCCATTTTCAAATCCACCATTGAAAGCATAATCAAATACTTTGTATCTAGTAGGTATATGCTCTTTGTTTAACTCTTGTATTATATAATCTTCAAAATTGGATGTTGAAAGACTAATGATGTCTCCTCTTGATAGTTCACTAATCTTTGTCTTGACTACTGTTTCATCTATTATCCTATTAAATACATCCATATATTCATCAAGATTCTTGCAGTTCTTATACTCTTTGATAATAAAGTTCATTAAGACTTGGTGCTGCTCAAATATATTAAATAGACACTTTCTATATGTAAACTTCTCTTCAATCAGATTTAATACATCTATAGTAAGTACATCTTGAGTTAAACAATATCTTGATAATATCTCACCTTGTATTGAAGCCAATCTTGGATCAGATTGTAATGCTTTCTTAAAATCTTCTAGACATATATCTCCATCTATATACTTTCTTCTATTGTCTATGCACTTATCAAGAATGTTAACAACAGCTGATGCAACTTCATCAAATGCCAAAAATTTAATATTATGTTCTTTCTCTTTTGACTTAATCATATTGATAAATGTCTTAAACTCTTTAGTCAAAAGAGAAGCTATTTCCATAACATCCTTATCTGGTTTCTTGCCAAAAGCACATCTGGTGTAATATGTAACAAATTCATTTCCCATGAATACTTTATCAGTTTCAATAATCCTTTTTAGTTCCTGAAACAATACATCTGTTGAAATATTATCTGCAATCATTGGTTATAACCCTCCAATTATGATTTATTATAATTTTACCAAGCCAAATTATCCATGTGATTGATATTTATATTGAATATATCCACTATTGGTTCCAATCTCCTATATATTGCAAGTTCAAGCATAGAGTCAATATCAGGATAGAATATAGATGTATCAAGTGTTGTGCCTTCTGGAATAGTAATTACATCAATTTGATCATCTTTGATTAATAATCCCTCTGCTTTCATTTGTTTTAACTTTCTATCATAATCTTTAATTTTGCTATGATCAACTTTTGCTATGTTAAATGCATATCCTCTATCACCTTCATAGAATGTTGGCCCATATATAATATTGTATATCTTCATACCTCTAATGACCTTTGTCAATGCCTTGTATTCTCTTGCACCCCATCCACCAGGAATTCCAAGTGTATAGTTACCTTTAAGCAATTCTGTTTTATATTCCTCTATATACTTGTCAATCACACTCAGAATCTGAAGTGAATTATACTCCTTTCTCATGATTTTATCAATGATATCCTGCAACATGTTTCTGGTGAATCTTGGGAAGTCTGCTCTAACAACTTCCATTCCTGTTATATTCAAATCATCTACTTTCTTGCCTTCCTTGTTTATGATCCATAATGCATATTTCTTCTTGGCTTCCAAGAAGATTGCCCTTTTGATAATCAATTCCTCTTTAAATGTGAAATTATATTTAGTTGCAAGTTTAGAATTACCAGCATTATGTCTATTAAGTAATTCTGGTATAATGTGATTATTTATGTATTCAGAACATTTCTTAACTATATTCAATGTAGTATTTATCTTTTCATCTTCATCAACAGCACTATACTTGTCTCCATATATTGATTTCAAAACTGGCTCAATGTGTAGAAACATTGAATCTGTATTATGCACAAGAATGTCATTGGCAAAAAACATATGATTACCATCCACTTCTACGTCATAGACAAATAATGGTTCCTTCTGTTCAATCCTTTCTACTGAGGCTATACTTTCTTTTGTTATCATGATTAATAATCTCCTCCTATTAAATTTTATATATATATCATTATATTGGATATGAGCAAATCATATCCAAGTACAACAACAATGTATACACAGTGTCCCAGCAGAGCCATCAGGTCCCCAAAGTAACAAAAGTATTATATCACATTAGGAGATATATCTCCACTATTTTTATTTTTGTCTTGTCAATCCAACTTATGGAAATTCTCATATATATCATTATATTGAAGAAGCAGTATTTTAGATTAATCTAAGTACTGCTTCTTCAAATTTTAACCAATGGAGATGATGTCTGGATGTTCAAAGTTATAACTGAGTCTGCTGTATCAATCAACAAATATGGTAAATGCAACAGATCAGAACATGTTATATTAAGTAAACCAGAAGCAATTAAAAGGGCAGCTGTGCTATGCAAGCACAGCTGCGTGGAGGTTATTGATCCCCTTGGGCAAGTGATTGCCCAAGGGGATCCAATTATAGGGTTGGAGGTGTTATAAATGACAACTAAGTATAAGGCAGTACTGTCTACTACAGTATTACCCCTGGATGGGGTATATCAGGTAAGGACTCTTGAATCCTTACCTGATATCAAGGGGGTGCCCCATTATGTGGGGCACCCAGCAACCAAGGCAATTGTAGAACAGCTTGGAGCAGTTGAAGCTGCCTCCAAGCTGTTCCAAGGATTAAATGTTGGCGAGGCAGCGATCTGCTTCGCCATTAAGCAGGGACGAAGTACTCGAAAGGATGAGGGGTTCACAACCCCTCATCAGGAAGTAACCATTGATGATCTCTCAGTGAGAGAGATCATCAGGTTGGAGTAGGCTATGAGGAATATAATACTAATATTCCTCATTACCACAGTCATATCCATAGCCATAGCTGTTTGTCCAGCTATGGCTATGGATGTAGATGTCCAAGAAGAGAGAGATTTTATTATCTCTCTCTTCTTGGACGTGGTATCTTCCAATACACAAGAACCAATATGTGTATTGGAAGATGTTGACTACACTATCATCGGTGATGATGGTGTAGTCGAGAATGGAATTGACAACATCTCCGTACTCCTTGATGAGTACGGAGATGTTGTCTTCCTTATCCAAAGCAGTCAAGATTACTGGACTGCAGACTGCTTTGGACTTCTAGCCATTCTGCCTTATACTGCAGAATGGCTAGAAGAGGAGAGGTTAATTAGGCACACCTCTATAGATAATGATATCTATAGAGGTGTGCAGGTGGTGAAGAGGGGAGGGGTGATAGCATTAGCTATCACCAACGATAGTGATAGTCTAGTGTTATTCCCCTCCTCTCTTCATTTATCGCAAATGGCCTTTCTCAATAACTATTTGAGAGGGGCTATCTGTGAGAGTACCCAATAGAGATTTAACTCTATTGGGTAATTAGGAGGTGATAAATGTCAGGCTAGGTGAGATATAATCTCACCTAGCCTGACATTGCTTATATCTAAAATATATCATTCATTTATTTTTGGTTTGTCAACACAAGATCAGTATTCAATATTTCATTTGGCTTTACTTGTATTAGCTTACCATCTCTCTCAACCATAATAGAATGATCTTCTGTTACAATCAATTCTTTTCCACTTTGTGTTGTTATCTTATAAAGTGCTTTATTAACCTTATGTCTTGAAATATTATTTATTGGCTTATATACAACATTGCCATCTTCATATGTCAAAATATTGTTATCTATAAATATGTACTCTCTATTATGAATATCAGCTATTTTATGATCAGAGTACATATCAAAGATATTCTTGATGGTTATTGGCTTCTTATAATCTCCAACATTTATTTTTGTATTTTCATCAACAGAATCACCATACACTATATTATCCAATGTATCAGCATCAAGAAATCTTGTATCAAATTCATATGGCTCAACATCTATTTTATGATTATCTCTCATCTTATTTAAATAATGATGAATATGATATGCACCCATTGTTACTATTTCTCTTCCAGTTGCAGTAATTGTTTCTGCAGATGGAAAATGAAACAATCTAAAGTATTGATTGGCAATTCCACCATACAATGAGTTGGTAAGTACTTTGTATGTAAATTGCCAATTGTTATATCTATCAGCTAGTATTGTGTTATTACTTTCAATTGCTTTAAACATTTCATCTTTATATTTCTTACGTTCTCTGATAAGCATATCTATTATTTCATAATATACAGATAACTTAGTATCATGATTGAGATACATTGTGCCAGCTATAGTTATTATTAAATTATGTTTAGTTATTGTATCATGCAACTTTTGCACAGTTATCTGTTTAATATTGAGTTGCTTATCTTCATAATTGATTAGTCTATCTGGTTGAGATAATAAGTCTTCTCTATTATATATGTATTCACGTGCAATATATTCATCAACTCTACCAACATAAGTATCAATTGAGATATTATATCTTGCTATTATATATGGATATAGTGAAGATAGATCCAAATCAGCCAACCAATCATATAATCCTTTAAGTGGTTTTCTTACAAATGCACCTTTAAGCTTTTCAGTTGACTCATCATTTTCTCTTTCATTACCATACTTCTTAGCTATTGCTGTTCTGCCTTCTTTATCCAGTGTTGTGAAGAGAAGGCCATCTATAATAGGAAGTGTATTGAATGATTCTTCCCAACTTATATTGGTTGCTCTTATAATATTAAACTGAACATCAATATACTTTAACTTATTATCAAGTTTTCTAACAAGATGAACATCATTAATATTGTATGCTATAAATCTATTTGGGTCTGATAACCACATATCATCAAAACGTTTGTCAAGTGTCAACTTCTTGATTCCAAGTTCATGTTCTGTAATAAAGTTAAGACTGTATGATTCTTTTTTACTGAATGTTCTCTTCTTATATAATGTAAGATAATCACATTCAACCACACAAGGTATAACTGGTCTTTTAGTTCTATCATTAATATATATCTTGCCATATCTATTCTTACATTCTATTCCAAGATGTTGACATCTATATATAATAAGTGGCCAATCAAATCCATTTGAGTTCCAACCACTCACCAAATCTGGATCTAATTCATCAAATTTATTTATAAATGCACGAAGCATCTTTCTTTCATCTGGATATTCCAATATCTCAATATTACATTCATCTTTATAATCCAGATGTTGGATTATATCTTCTTTGTTTATATTTAGTTTAAAAGAGTTGTTTATAAATGTATAATATGTGTCAGTAAAGTTATCATACAATGTTACAAGTGAAATGGTATAACGTTTGGCTGCTTCATTCATATTATCAAGAAGCATCATATTGCCATTGAGAAATAACTCAATATCTATAATTGCTATTCTCAATGGTTGTTCTGTTTCAGTATTTTCATTTCTAAATTGTATATTCTTATATACTGATAGATTCATATCACCAAATACATCATATCCACTATTTCTTAAGTTATTGATAACATCAACTCTATCTTTAAAGCTTATTGTCTTTGATTTTAATTTGTTTTTATATTCAATTACATTTGATGATTTACCATAATACAATGTATATTTATCATCTACTGGATAATATATTTTATCTTGTCCATGTCTTAATACATAAATAACTTTAGATGTTTGATAATCATATATAGTATTGACAAGCATAGCATCATAATCTGATGAATCTATTTCTTTAGATGATGGCTTGTCATTGCTAACTTTAATTGTATTTGTTGATTTGTCTACAGTAGGCATAAACTGTTGTTTAATATCTGCACCATTATAATCAGCACATATTTTAACATCATCATGTGAATCAAGTATTTGTCTTATTTGTTTTAATCTATTTGCAAAAATATCATATCTGGACATATTCCTGCATATAGCTGATGGATGAATACATGGTAATACAAGATGACCATTGTATTTATATATTTTAGACATTGCATCTGTTATTTTATCAGTTATGCCAAACCTGCTGCATGGATAATTGCCAAGTGGCACAATAACTGCATCTATAGGTAAGTTTGATATAACTAATTCTAAATTATCAAAACAATTAGCTATCTCTGTTTTAGTTGGTGGATTAGATGGTTCATGGAAGCACAAACATACATTCATTACACCCCAATCAATATTGTCAAACCCAATATTGGATAAAGTTTGTCTTAATAGTTGTCCTGCTCTTCCAACAAATGGTTTGCCTTCTTTGATTTCATTAACTGCTGGTGCTTCTCCAACAAACAACACTTTGACTCTACTTATATCTTTAGTAGTAAAGTCAAATATAGTTCTTTGTATATCATGATTATCTGGTTTGCATAACGCACATTGCGTAATCAAATTTGCAGATATTGCATCTCTTATTGGTGATATATTATCAATATCACAAATAATATCTTCAGCTGGTTGAACATTATTCTCAACCAGCTGAAGATATGTTTTGATATCATCAATAGACAAATCTGGATATTGTTGTTTCAACTCTAATATAACATCTTCAATCTTCTTAGATTTGTCTGACATGTATTGTAAATGCTTAGATCTATTAATACTTTTATGAAATTCTGCAACTTTATCTATTGATACGTTTCTAGCTAATATTGGATTAGAGTTTAACAATTGGTCCATATATATACTGGATAATGGATCATCTTCAGATATATTTAATATTGGTATAACATTAACTTGTTTGGCAGACTCATCCAATGTATCAGTTTTATTCTGTATATAGTAAATATATTTAGTTAATGGTGATAGTTCTTTTGCCATTATGTTATCCTCCAATAATAATAATCAATATTATAAATATCTTTAACTTAACTAAGGAAACCAACTACTGGCTAATATTAAACGTCTGATATTATCTAATACTGCCAGCCCAGACGTTGGAATTCCTCCCACTGTTGCTTGGTATTTCCAAATCCTAACACAGTGTGAATCCCTCCTTAGTTAGTTATTTCTGGATTTTTTGGCACTTCCTCCACATCAAGTTCATCTACCTTATATCCAGGTATGTCTTTTACACTATCAGCAATTGGGACACATAAAATAAACTCTTCATCACTAATGAATTCTAGATTCTCTAGTTTAACAGTAAAATGTTTGGCCAAATCATTTGATCTAATACCTGTTACTGTTTCAAATGCAACCATCTTTATATCATCAATACTTCTAAAAGCATTTGGTACCAAGACATCAAACTTTGAACCATGCCTGGATATTAATGATACCACAGCAGAAACATGTTCATTATCAGCAGCCTCTGTAAACGCACTATCCTTACATGCAATATTGATTGTAGCTAATATTGAGCTTGCACCTTGATATTTCATTTGATTATACCTCCCATATAATTTTGTTGTCTATATCTTAGCAGATATGTTTCAGTATGTCAAGCAATAAATTTAGATGGTGGAGGCTGATTCTCCACCATCAGGAAGGAATGCATGAAATAGAACACAATATAAGTATATATCTGATCTGGCCATTGTCAATAGTTTATGGGGCAACCATTGTAACATAAGTTATAGCTGCCATTATTATGGAAAATGTGACACTGATTACAGTAAGTACCACTTTATTATGATGTTTAATATCTTCAATATCTGATGTAATTTTGGACAGTTTAATATGCAATGGACTCCCATCAAGAAAAGTGTCCTCTAGTTTATCTTCAAACTCTTTAGTATATAAATCACCTTTATCAATATACCAGGATTTTAGACTTTCTATTATTTGCCTATTGTTTTCAAATAACCTTTTAATTTCAACTAGAGTTTCCTTCTCATTATCAGTTATAGTATTAGTTCTCTTTTCTAATAACACATCAAGTGTTTTTATACATTCATCTATTTTAGACACTATGACTTCTCTATTCTTTATAGTTGCTTCATAAAGCTGACCATGAGAAGGTGGTGCACTAACTAATGTTAACAGATCATTTATTGATTTGGTAAGTTGCTTAATAGCTTCAAGATTTTCTTCTTGTGGCTTAATTATAGTATTCAATATTGTTTCTGCAAACTTTACTGGGATATATTCATCCTGTGGCACTCTATGCACCACCATTCCTTGAGTTTGATTTTAGTATGGATATCTTTTCTTTCATATTGTTAAGCTCTCTTTTCATATCAATATGTGTTTGGGTGCTATTTTTAAGATATTGATATGTTACACGTTCTACTTCCTTCTTTATATTTTCAAGTTCCTTTATTTGTTCTGTTATATTCAAACCTATAGATATAATGCCTATTATCTCATTATTATATAATAAAGGAAGATGTGTAAATTCATACCAATGATCATTAAAGACATAAGACATTGTTTTTATTGGTTCTTTGCTCGTTAATATAACCTTATCTATTCTTGACAATCTATCGACAAACTGTTCATCATAAAAGAATACTTCTTTATATGATTTACCAATAATATCTACACGTTTTATATTTAAAGCAGTTGATATTACATCAACAAGTGGTTTATTAACATATACAACAGTATTGTTTGTATCTCTCACTAATATAAGATTTGGTATCTGATCTGTAACCAATTTAAGCAAAGTATCCCTCTGATACAACTCTTTTTGTAATTTAACCTGCTCAGTTAGATTAATTGCATGCCCAAGTATACCTGTTACATCATCCTCAGCATTCAATATTGGTGCTTTATAAATACTGTATGTTTCATGCACATTCTTATTAAAACCAGATTCAGTGTAATGTATTGCTTTTTTATTATTCATTACTTGTTCATCTGTACTATGTACAATATCTGGATTAAAGTTTTGATTGGAATACTTTGCTTTCTTTATATTATGGAAATAGTCATATGATTTGCCCAAAGCATCATCAACACTATTTGCATCTAGAAATTCCAATGTTTTTTTATTAAGGAATGTATATAAGCCATTGGCATCCTTAGACCATAAATAATCTGGAATAACATTGTACATTGCTTTAATAAATTTGTTCTTATACATTATGTTGCTAAGGTGTATTACTTTTATTACAGCAGATGATATTGTGCTTGCTAATAGAGCCAATGTCTCAACAAATATCTCTGGAGAGTCAGAGTGTATCTTAACTATTAGAAGACTAATTGGTATGTTGTTATACATTATTGGAGCTACAAATAATTCAGATATATCATCAATTGTTTCAAGTATATATTGATTATTCTTAATTGTATCAAAGTTGAACAAATCGTTTATTATATCTTGGCTGGTATAACTTGGTATATCTTTCACACCTAAATCTTCAATAACAAAAGGCAAATCTATAACCATATCTCCTTCTTCAACAACAACTATTCTATTATTTATTATCATAAATATATCAAATATACTCTCAACAAGTTGTTTTGCTTCATCAAACATATTAACTATGTGTTGTTTTAAAATATCATAATTAGTCTCTTTGACAAATAAAGAGCTATATTTGGATATAAGATATAATAAACGTATTGTTGGGGTATTGTTAATGAATACCTCATGCTTAAATTTACACATATATTCTCTATCCTCCAGCAAATCAAATTATTACAATTAGTAGCATTAAATAATATTGGTCACTTATCTTATATATTTGTTCTGAATTATTATACATACTTACATATCTTCTACATTTTTGACAGCTAATCTTAGTCTTAGATTACTATTTTTATATTTTCTGATTATTCTGTTAAAATGATTAATTTTATTCAGTAGTCTGCTAGATCTATTATTACACAAAAACTTAATGATAATATCATTTTCTGGAGATATTGTTATAATCCTATCATATTCAGCAGTTGGATCAACAGTAGAACATATTGCATTGACTATATGTACAAATATATCATAGTCTATGTTGTTGTTTATACATATTGTTATCAATTGATCAAAAGTATCATCATCAATATCAGCTTGAATACAATCTGTTGGTAATTGTGAGTAGCTCAACATACTAACCATTTGGTTTAGATTTATCCTCCAATCTGCAACACTATAACTAATATATCTAACAATAGTATATTATATTATTAAATATTGTCAACTAATTCTTCTTATTATTATGTTGTGTATTATTTTTGATATCTTCAGCTTGTAAACTAAAGTTCATTTTAGAATAGTCAAAATGAACATATTTTGCTATGGAGTTTACAAATGCTTACTATATGTATACATGATGCTAATTATACATAA